>Ga0172379_10000372_pt1 | contig 115195 bp, 154 predicted proteins | sample GrowelOW334metaG_FD_119756 | JGI IMG/M metagenome (GOLD analysis project Ga0172379, IMG submission 119756) | Groundwater microbial communities from an aquifer near a municipal landfill in Southern Ontario, Canada - Groundwater well OW334 metaG | ecosystem: Environmental > Aquatic > Deep... | reverse complement strand
TTGATTTCAATATTTTTCTGCATTGATTGTAAGAATGCCTTTGTATTCTTAGCTTAAAAAATTCCTTTCTAATCTCTTCTTTTTTCATTAGATTTGCAGGAAATCATCAGAAAACTAATTTTCAGTGCTTGGTGACATATGTCACCTGGACATACATTGTGGAAGAATTGTGCTGCTAAATAAATATTTATAAAGCTTAAGTTACGTTGAAAAATATGAGAGAAAGAGTATCGTTTTTAGATTTGGAAGGTCATAAAGCTAAGTTAGGGCTTGTAGACAAGGTTGAAGTTTGTTATGTTGATAATCCTAAATCTAAACTTCAAAGAGGTTATTATCCTAGAGAAGTTGCTTACCAAGATAATATTAACACTGGTTCTGAAGAATCTCATTCACCATTAAGGTTAGAAGAAGCATATGCTCCTTGTTTGGTTGTGATTGATCAAAAATTCTTAGTAATGAAAGGTTATAGAGAGTTAGATAGGGAAGAATTAGAAATGGTAGAACTAGAACATGGTGCGAATGCTATTGTAACTGCTTCCCAAGAAGTAAGGACAGAGTTGAAAAACGAATCAAAAATTATTGGACTTCCTCAGGAAGGAATAGGTTCTATTGATTTTACACATTACCATCTTGGTCCGTGTACAAGTGTTACTTCAGGAGAAGAAAATCTTGAACGGGTAAGATCGGTTTGTTCAATTTCATTTTTTAAAGAAAGAGTAGAAGTACCTCAACAAGGGCAATTATTTTTGCCTTAAGTTATGTAGACTGTTTTGTTAATCAGAATAGTTTTAAATAGTTTTTTTATGTCTATATTTCATGGCTCTTATACTTGGAATTGAATCAACGGCACACACCTTTGGGATTGGACTTGTAAAAGATGGAAAAATATTGGTAAATGTGAAAGATGCTTATACAACTGAAAGCGGAGGAATTATTCCAACTGAATCAGCAAAGCATCATGAGAGAGTTTGTGATGAGTTGTTGAATAGGGCGATTTCTGAAGCTAAGATAAATATTAAAGATGTTGATGGAATTGCATTTTCCCAGGCGCCTGGCCTTGCTCCTTGTTTGCTTGTTGGAATGAGATTTGCTAAAAAATTATCCAGAGAAATAAACAAACCAATTATTCCAGTAAATCATTGTGTTGCCCACCTTGAAGTTGGTAGAATTACTGGGGCTAAAGATCCGGTGATGTTGTATGCTTCTGGAGCTAATACTCAGATAATTGCCTATGCTTCTGGAAAATATAGAGTATTTGGTGAGACTCTTGATATTGGCATTGGAAATTTTATTGATACATTTGCTCGCTATGCTGGATTAGGTTTTCCTGGCGGACCAAAAATTGCACAGCTTGCTGAAAAAAGTAACAATTATGTTGAACTGCCTTACTCAATAAAAGGAATGGATGTAGCTTTTTCTGGAATATTAACAAAGATGCGTCAATTATTAGAGAGAAAACAGGCATCGCTTGAAGATTTATCTTTTTCTTTGCAGGAAACTGCATTTGCAATGTTAATTGAAGCAAGTGAAAGAGCCTTAGCCCATACAGGGAAAAAAGAATTGTTACTTGGAGGGGGAGTTGCGTGCAATAAAAGACTTCAGGAGATGTGCAAGATAATGTGTAGTGAAAGAGGATGTAAATGTTTTATTCCTACTAATGATCTTTTAACAGACAATGCCGCTATGACAGCATTTACTGGAGAGATATTATTTAATAGTGATTCTTTTGTGGAAGTTAAAGATATAGATAAATTAGACATAAACCCACGTCAACGAACAGATGATGTTGAAATAAAATATCGATAGGGCCAAATTTTCTTATTACATGAAATTAATCCTTTTTTTTCTAACTTTAATAAATAATGACTTGCTACCCGTTTACCTTTTTTAAGATACTCTGCAAATTCTTGAGAAGTTACCTCTCTATTTATCTCTTTGAGCTTGTTTATATAAAACTCTTTATAGCTATTTCTTGAAATCTGATTTCTTTTAAAACTCATCATCATTTTTCTCCATTCATTTTCTTTTTTTGAATTATAAAATTTTATTCCTATTTTTGATAACTTACTGAAATCTTCCCATCCAGAAATATTTATTTCGTATTCTTTATCACTATTTTTTCTGAATGTGCAGCCTATTCCTATTTTATTTAATAATTTACTCCACTGCCATAAATATTGCTTATTCCTCATTCTAACTCTTATTGTTCTTTTTAATCCATAGTAATTAATCGAACCTTCACAATCTATTAGAGCACTAAATGCTGAGGCAATTAATTCTTCATTTTTTTCTATTAAATATTTTCCTATTTCTAAACTTTTTTTATTAGCATTTTTATCTAGAAAGTCTAATAATCTTTTTATTGGAAATCTTAAATCACCATATACCCAACATTCTAAATTTGCATTGCATTCAATTTTGTCTTTTTTATATGATATTTTAATGGAGTACTCTTCGTTTTTATATTTAAATATTAAAGTTTGAAATTTTTTATATGGAATACTTATAACTGCTTTTACTTTGTCTGGATTAAACGGACTTTTTTCTACATGAAAATTTAGGTTATTTTCGTTTGATTTAATTTCTATTTCATCTTTTTTTGAATTGTCATTTAGTCTTATTTTTAATAAAATTCTTTTTGCTGGAACAATGTTAATCTTATTTAGTATTTCTTCAATGTGGTTTAAGAATGGAATGTTTTTATTTTGAATTGTTAATGTAAACAATTCTGTGGACCAATATCCTTCTACTTTTAAAGACTCAATAAGGTAAGCAGTATCTGCATTTATATTAATTTCATTGTGAGCAATCATGGTAATATTAGTCTAATTGGTTATTTAAATCTTTTCTTTTCGGAGCTATGATTGCCTATCTTGGTGAGATTATGTTTGCGTCAGGGGTTAAGGTTAAACCAAATTCAAAAGAATTTGATGAGCTGGATATTAATGCAAAGCAAAGGACTGATCAGGTGAATGTTAGTTGGAAGTGAAAAAGTAAATTGAAATATGACATATTAGATAACAACATTCTTTAAAAAGAGTTAAAATATAAAAGAATATGGGTACTGGAAATAAATCTTTTCAAGTTGCAATTGAATATTCTGGAAATTTAGTTGATTATGGAGCTCTTTTAAAGGCCATGCCTGGCGTTGAAGATGAATGTAGAAAAAATATACCTGAATTTCATACAATGGGTTCTTCTGTGGTTTTTGCTGGAGATTATGATCCAAAAACTCATGCTGTTTATTGTTTAGCTACAAGAGAAGAGGCTGATGCATTTCAAAGGGCAGTTGTAGATAAAGGATTAGCAACAGTTGTTCATGTTGATGAATTTTAATTCTTGAAAGAATATAAATTCTTTTAAATAGAGACTACTTAAATTATTAATGAGCTTATTTGATAAACCTCTTGAGAGAAAGGTTTGTTTTGCTGCAATACCTACGCCCATAGCTAGTGATGTTGAAAATTTAGATGCGCCAATAGCTCTCAACCCTGCCTGTGATCTCCTTGAAAGATTGTCAAAATATGTTGATGGTGTTGTTGTTTGTGGATGCACTGGCCATGATTCTTCTTTTTCTGTTGAAGAGCAAGTAGGATTTATCCGATTTGTCCAAGAAAATTTTGGCAAGAAACTAGAGGTTATTGCTGGTGATGGAGCTAATTCAACAAAAGAAGCTATTGAACTTGCACAGAGAGTTGAGGCTGAGGCAGGGGTTTTTGTTCATTTGCAGATAAGTCCTTACAAAGTAAAACCCGAACAAGAGGGTATTATGAAACATTACGAAGCTGTTGCAAATTCCATTGAAGGAAGAGTTATACTATATGATGTTCCAACAAGAACTGGAGGTGTTGGTATCTCGCCAGGAACAGCAGTTAGACTTGCTAAACATCCACAAATAATAGGAATAAAAGAAGCAGCACCTGGAGATGAGGGCATTGAAAGAGCAACTGAAATAATTCAGTCAACATTAGGTGAAGATTTTTTTGTTTTGTCTGGAAATGATGAATATACTCTTGAATTATTAAGGCGGGGAGCTATGGGAGCAATCTCTGTTGGTGCAAATGTTGAATCTGATGTTGCATTTGTTAGTACACATTTTGGTGCTAATTATGAAAAAGCTTGCCAGGTTGATGAAAGATTAAAACCGCTTTATGATATTCTTTTTGTGGAAACAAATCCGCAACCACTTCATTATATGCTAAGACAACAGGGATTTAATGTTGGAGTTCCAAGACTACCATTAACTGAAGTAAGACCTGAAAATAGAATCCAGATTAGAGAAGTAATGATGAGATTAAACTTATTTTAGAATTTTGAGAAAGATTTATAAACCGCTTTTTCTCAGTATTCTTACCGATGAGGTAAGACTAAACTTTACGGAGGTCAAATGGACTTCTATACAATTGTTGAAAAAGCAAAAAAAACAGGAAAAATTGAAAAAGGAACTAATGAAGTTACAAAAGCTATAGAGAGAGGAACAGCTAAACTTGTAGTTGCTGCTGCTGATGTTTCACCAAAAGAAATTGTTCAGCATCTATCAATTTTGTGTCGAGAAAAAGGCATAAAATATGGCGAAGTTGACAGCAAGCAAAAGTTAGGAATCTCTGTTGGGCTATCAGTAGCTTGTTCATCTGTTGCTATTATCACTCCTGGTGATGCTGAAAAAGACATTCATGCGCTTAAGTAAACATAACTAAATAAAATAATTAAATTAATTTTAACTTAAGGAAAATAAAAATGACAACAGCAACTTTAGAAGTGGAAGCAGAAACAAGAAGGGCAGATATACCTAAACACTCTGTGTGTGAATATCACCCTGGAACTTGTAGAGGTTGTGATAAATTACCAGTGTGTGGAGTATACCATATATATGATCCAGAAATGGTAGTGAGTATAGGAAAGATATTTGGTGAGCTTGTACTTTAATAATTAAATAATAAAAAATGGCAGAACAAAAATCACAGAACGAACAGCAAAAAGCAAAAAAAATGAGTTTGGGTAGTGGTGAAGCTGTTCCGGCAGTTGTTGAAGAGATTGTTGGTAGAACGGGTTTTAGAGGAGAAATTACACAGGTTAAAGCTAAAATTCTAGAAGGAAGAAGTAAGGGGAGATCAATTAGAAGAAATGTTAAAGGTCCAATAAGATTAAAAGATGTTTTAATGTTAAGAGAAACTGAAATTGAAGCAAGAAAAATAAGAAGCAAGGTTACAAGGGGGGCTTATACTTAAAATGGAATCAAATAGAAATCCTGCACCTGCAATGAAAAAATGCAAAGGAAAAGCTAAAGCTGGACCTTCTATTACAGATTTAGCAGGAGAAAGATTATTTGCTGGAGATCTTTATGTTGATTCAGCTAATCCTCTTTGTAATGGATCTATGGAGGGTTTTGTAGATGCAGTATATACAGCTGGTTTTTTAAGTTCACCCTATCAAATAAATACAGCTGGAAAGTACTTAGTTCCGTTTACTAAAGGAAAAGTACAAGCAAAAGAAACATCTGGGAGATTTTTAGAAGAATATGCTCCTGCAATAATTTCTGGAAATTTAAAATTAGATACAAATGGATTAAAAGATCAAAGAGAGTATATTAATCCTATTGCAAATGGACTTGCTAGAAAGGGTTATACTCCAGTAGTTTGTGCTTTAGCAGATGGAACTCATGAAATAGCTTTTTATCGAAGTGCACCATTTGGAGGTGAAGACTAATGCCAGCATGTTCATTTTGTAAAAAGCACTATGAAAATCCAAGAGGATTAACTTTTGTTTTAACAAACGGAGAGTTACTTTATTTTTGTTCTTCAAAATGTAGAAAGAATCATAAACTTGGTAGAAGAGGAGATAGATTATCTTGGATTGCTAAGAAAGATAAAAAACATGTTCAGGAAAAAGCTGAAGATAAAGAATAGTTCTAGTTATATTCTATTATACAATTATTTTTAAATTAAACTATACAGAGAAAATTAATGACTTTGGTTTTAGCTGGTAAATGTGAAGGTAGAAAGATAGTTTGTGTTGCTGATTCTGTTAAGTATAAAGGACTTGTTCTTTTTGATTCCTTTCCAGAACATAAAGTTCGGTCTATTGGAGATGGAATATGTTTAGGAATGGCTGGAGGATTTGTTGATATAGAGGAAACATATCGTTATTTTGCAAAAGGGGTAAGTGTTGGTGTAAGAAGAGTCTATAAAAAATTAGTTGAAGAAAGAAGAAGTAATTTGTGTTTTGCAGGTACTAAGCCATCTATTGGAGGTAATCAATATTTATTTGGAGTTGTTTCTCAGGATAGTTCTGAAGTCCTTGTTTCAGATGAATCACATCTAGACTCAGTTGAAGTTGGGTTAATTGGTTATGATAAAATACCTGATGAAGTTTTAAATTTATTAAGAGCCTATGACCCTAATGCAACCTTAGGATCTGCTCGTAGGAGTCTTGTTGAAATACTTGATACTGCAAAGAAATTAGATAAAAGCGGGCTGCCTTTAAGAGGATTACAAGTGTGTGTTCTTTCTCATGAAAAAGGATTTGAAGAATTAGAATTTATCGGTCCTTAATTTTTAAACAGTTTGTTCTGATCTTCTTGATAAAATTTCTCTATAATGGTCATTTAATGAGCCAAAGACTGTTTCAATACCTGACTCATCAAGTCCTGAATCTCTAATTGGACCTTTTCTTGAATTTAATGTATCAAAAAAGTCTTCTTGATTGGGTTGAGAAATAATAACTCCTGGAAACCATGTTCTTTCTATATAAAATCTTGTAAATCTGAGATTAAGAAACAAAACACCTAAATAAACATCAGCTACTATTCTTAATTCATTATCCGGTCCTGAATTCCAGTTTGTTTTTCTTGTACTTACCCTATATTCAACTCCTTTATATCTTGTATAATAGTGAGTATTATGGGGCCGACTTTCTCTTTTCATTATTCAATTATTTCTTTTTCGTTTATAAATTTTTATATCTTCTTGTCTCTGATGATTTTCACTTTACCGTCGATAAACCTGACTTTTTGTGCAGAAAGGTTTATAAAGCAAGTTTCCGTTTTCAGGAGTAGTTAGAGGGTGATAGCTGATTAAAAATCAATTAAAATGCCCGCTTTCTACATAAAAAAATTATAAAATAACAAAATAAGGATATAATCATGGCTGAAGACTATAATGCATCCACAATTAAGGTTCTAGAGGGCCTGGAAGCTGTTAGAAAGCGTCCTGCAATGTACATAGGTTCTACTGGTAAGGATGGTTTACACCATTTAGTTTACGAAATAATGGATAATTCTGTAGATGAATGTCTAGCAGGGGTTTGCACAGTCATTAAAATAAGCCTAAACAAGGATGGTTCGGTAACTGTGGAAGATAATGGAAGAGGTATACCGGTAGATATGCACCCAGTTTACAAGAAGTCTGCCATGGAAGTTATAGTAACAAAATTACACGCTGGTGGAAAGTTCGATAAAAAAGCCTATGCTGTATCTGGGGGACTGCATGGTGTTGGAATATCTGTTGTAGCCGCTCTTTCAAAAGAGATGCGTGTTGAAGTTAAAAAAGATGGAAAGATTTACATGCAAGAATATAAGATTGGAAAACCTATAGCTGATGTTAGGGTAATTGGAAGTTGTGAAAAAGGACTTAGTGGAACAAAAGTAACTTTTCAACCAGATGATACAATATTTTCTACAACAAAATTTGATTTTAATACACTTGCAACAAGATTTAGGGAAGTTTGTTTTTTAAATGCTGGATTAAAGATATTGTTTAGTGATGAAATTTCTGGTAAAAAAGAAGATTTTCACTATGCTGGAGGTTTAGTTGAATTTGTTAAATGGTTAGATAAATCTCGTTCGAGTTTGCATAAACCAGTCTATTTTAAGAGGCAGGCTGAAAATGATTTAATTGTGGAAGTTGGTTTTGAGTATAGTGATGCTTACAATGAAAACATTTTTGGTTTTGTTAATACAATTAATACGGTTGAGGGTGGAACTCATGTTGCAGGTTTTAAAACTGCTTTAACAAGGGTAATAAATGATTATGCTACAAAAAAAGGAACTTTAAAAAATGGAGATAAACTTGAGGGAGATGATGTTAGAGAGGGTTTGACTGCGGTAATCTCCATAAGAATAAGAGACCCGCAATTTGAAGGTCAGACAAAAACAAAATTAGGAAATTCTGAAGTTAAGGGTATTGTTGATTCTATTGTTACAACGGTTTTAACTGAGTTTTTTGAAGAAAACCCGGAAATTGCAAATAAAATTATGGCCAAGGCTGTTGCAGCTTCAAAGGCTAGAGATGCTGCTAAAAAAGCTAGAGACTTAGTTAGAAGAAAGAGTATTGGTAGTTTTTCTGGATTGCCTGGAAAATTAGCTGATTGTTCAACTAAAAAATTTGAAAAAACTGAGTTGTATATTGTTGAGGGAGATTCAGCTGCGGGTTGTTTTTCTGGAGAAACAAAAGTAGCTCTAACTGATGGTAGAAATTTATCATTTAAAGAGTTAGTTAAGGAGTATAATCAAGGAAAAAGTAATTTTTGTTATACAATAAAAGAGAATGGTTGTATTGGTATTGAAAAAATAGAAAATCCTCATATTACAAAAGTGAATGCTGAAGTTATCAAAATAACTTTAGATAATAATGAAGAAATTGTTTGTACGCCTAATCATAAATTTATGTTAAGAGATGGAGTCTATAAAGAAGCAAAAGACCTAACAAAAGAAGATTCTTTAATGCCTTTATATAGAAAACTATCAAAAATTGGTGGAAGAATTACAATTGATGGTTATGAAATGGTTTTTGATTTAGTTGATAGATGGATTTTTACTCATTTATTATCTGATGAATATAACATTAAAAATGATATTTATAATAAAGAACAAGGAGATGCAAGACATCATATTAATTTTAATAAATTAAACAATAATCCTACAAATATTATCAGGATGCCAAAAGAAGAACATCTTTTTTTACATACACAACATCTAGAAAAAGGTTTACATAGAGAAGATATTAAGGAAAAAGCAAGGCAGGCTCATAAAACTGATGAATATAGAGACAAGGTTAGAGAATGGAGACAAAACCCTGAAGTAAAACAAATGTTCTCAAATATTTCTAAAGAATTAATGCAAAATCCGAGTTATAAAGAAAATTTAGCACATAGCTTTATTAATTTTTATAATTCTAACGAAGACTATCGGGTAAAAAATAATAAACTTCTTAATGAAGAACAAAAAAAATACTGGAGTAATCCTGAAAACAGAGAAAAAGCTGCTGAAAAAGTAAAGAATTTTTTTGAAGAAAATCCAGATGCCAGAGATTTTTTGTCTAATTTAGCAAAGGAACAATGGAAAGATGAAGCGTTAATAATTTGGAGAAGACAGAAAACAAAAGAACAATGGACCACAGAGTTTAGAGAAAAAAGAAAAGAGACTTATAATAAAACCTATTATCATAAAACAATTAAACTAATGAGACAGGTCTATGAAAAATCTGGAGATTTAGTCAGTTTTGATAATGAAAGAATAAAAAATAATGATAAAAGTGTTTTAAGTAAAGATACTTTTTGTTTTAGGTTTTTTAATAATGATTCTGAGCAGATGATTGAAGCTGTAAAGAATTATAATCACAAGATTAAAAGTATTGAACATTTAAACGATAAAATTGATGTTTATGACTTAGAGGTTCCAGGAACACATAATTTTGCACTGGCTTCTGGAGTGTTTGTGCATAATAGTTCAAAGATGGCTAGAGATAAGGAATTCCAAGCCATATTGCCTTTGAAAGGTAAGATAATGAATGTTGAAAAGTCAAATCCGGTTAAGGTTTTAAGTTCTGAAGAAATTATTAATCTAATTACTGCAATTGGCACAGGAATTAAGGAAAATTTTGATAAGGAAAAATTAAGATATGCTAAAATTATAATTATGACAGATGCAGATGTAGATGGCCAGCACATTAGAACTTTGCTTTTAACTTTCTTTTTTAGGTATATGTTAGATTTAATTGAAAATGGAAATGTTTTTGTTGCAATGTCTCCGCTCTATAGAATTAGAAAGGGAAAAGATCTTTATGTTTATTCAGATGAAGAATTGGAAAAAGCTATGAAACAGTTTGGAGGAAAGGCAGATGTTCAAAGATTTAAAGGACTTGGAGAAATGAATCCTACTCAACTTTGGGATACAACAATGGACCCTCAAAAAAGAATTTTGAAAAAGATTACAATTGAAGATGCTGTTAAAGCAAATGAGATATTTGAAATGCTGATGGGAGATGTTGTAGGTCCTAGAAGAAAATTCATTGAATTAAATGCAAACATTGCGGAGATTGATATATGATAAAAAGACATCCTTTAGATACTGATGAAAGAACAATTCTTTTAAGTGGAGCTTTAAGCAGTGGTTTCCTAGAACAATTCTTAAAAGGTACTTTAGACTTAAGAAAAGTTTTTGAAGAACTTAGTCAAAAAGCTAAAAAATTAGATGAAACGGCGAGTGTTAAATTTAAAGAAGGTGATTTAGTGGATTATGGTGAAAGAATGCAATATGGTATTGTTGATAAGTTAGCTCAGTTAGAAGTAAATTTGAGATTATATGAATCTGGTAATCCTGCTATTGTAGGTGCTATAATTCCATTAATGGGATTTCTTACTGCTGAGATAACTGGATTAGAAAGAACAGTCTATGCAAAAGAAGAAGAGGCAAGGGCAATTTAAAATGACAAAAATAATAAAATTAGATGGAGCAAACATGGATATTGATTTAACATCTGTAAATAATGCATCTTGGAAGCAGATGAAATGCCCTTGGAATGAAGCTGAAGATGTTAACAGCCATAAATGTGCAGTAAAAAATGTATCAATTTGTGATTACTTTTGTGGTATTGAATATTTAGATAATGTTTTATGTTGTTATCCTAATAAAAACAAGTTAAAGGATAATAAAATACTTAAACAAAAATGAAAAATAATATTTACGCTTTAGGAGGTAAAGCTTAAAACTGCGAGAATTTTTGTAAAAATTCTCTGGTCCTCGATTTAGGAGGTAAATCTCAGATGACACCAAAAAAAACAGATGAAGAAGAAATAAATGAAGAAGATGAAACTGAAGAACTAGAAGAAGAACCTCTTGAAAAAGATGGAGATGAAGAAAATGGGGTTGAACTTCTTACTAAGACAGAGATAAATCTTCGAGATATTGGAGAAGACAGAGTTGTTAATTCTGAAATATCATCTGAAATGCAAAGAGCTTATATTGACTATGCTATGAGTGTTATTGTTTCTCGTGCTTTGCCTGCTATTGAAGATGGTCTTAAACCAGTTCATAGAAGAATTCTTTTTGCAATGAAGTCTATGGGACTTGAGAAGGGTCCAACTAAAAAGTGTGCAAGAATTGTTGGAGACACAATGGGTAAATTTCATCCACATGGAGATATGGCTATTTATGATTCTTTGGTAAGAATGGCTCAGGATTTTTCTCTGAGATATCCGCTTATTCATGGTCAGGGAAATTTCGGTTCACTTGATGGGGATAATGCTGCAGCTTCAAGATATACTGAAGCAAAGCTAAGTAAAATTTCTGGAGAGTTGTTGCAGGACATTGATAAGGAAACAGTACAGTTTATTCCAAATTTTGATAACTCGCTTCAGGAACCAGTTATTCTTCCTGGAAAACTACCAAATTTACTAATTAATGGTTCAAGTGGTATTGCTGTTGGTATGACTACAAATATGCCTCCACATAATATAACTGAGGTTTGTGATGCAATAATTGCTTGCATTGACAAACCTGCTATTGAGATTAGTGAATTATTGGAAATTATTAAGGGACCTGATTTTCCAACTGGAGGAACAATTGTAAGTGAAGACATAAACAAAATGTATTCAACTGGACGAGGAGGGTTTATCGTTAGAGGAAAAGTAAGAACAGAGTCAGCAAAAAATAAAGAATTGGTTATCATTGAGGAAATACCTTATCAAGTTAATAAATCTGAATTAATAAAACAAATTGCAGAATTAGCTAGGGATAAGAAACTAACAGATGTTACAGATATTAGAGATGAATCAGCTAAGGGTGATGTTAGAATTGTTATTGAGCTAAGAAAAGATGTTGATTCGAAGTTTACAATAAATCGTTTATACAAATCAACAAATTTACAAACAAAGTTTAATGCTATCTTTGTTGCTCTGGTTAATGGAGTTCCAAAGACTCTTAATTTAAGACAGATAATTCAGTGTTATATTGATTATAGAAGAAAGATAATCAGAAAAAGAACAGACTTTGATCTAAAAAAATCTGAAGATAGAGAACATATTGTTAAGGGTTTGTTGATTGCTCTGAAAAATATTGAAGAAATAATTGAGATAATTAAAAGAAGTAAGGAAGAAGCTTGTGAAAATTTAATGAAAAAGTTTGGCTTTAGTAAGAAACAGGCTGATGCTATTTTGGAAACAAAATTGAGACAATTAACCTCTTTGGAACATGATAAGTTAAAGAAAGAAGAACAGGAACTTTTGGAGTTAATTGATAAGCTAAAAAGGATACTGGGAGATGAGAAAGAAATATTTAAAATAATTAAAAAAGAGTTAACTGAGATTAAAAATGATTATGGTGATGAAAGAAGAACTAAAGTAATAAAGAAAGTTAAAGAGATTGGAGAGGCTGACCTTGTTTTGAAAAAAGATGTTGTTATTACAGTTACTGATAAGGGTTACATTAAAAGAATGCCTTTTAAGTCATATCACGAACAAAAACGTGGTGGAAAGGGAATTATTGGTACTGAGTTAGCTAGTGATGATTTTGTTAAACAACTTATAACCTGTTCAACACATGATTATTTGCTGTTGTTTACTAAGAGAGGAAGAATGTTCTGGCTAAAGGCCTATAGAGTACCAGAAACTCAGAGATATGGTAAGGGCCAGGCTATTATTAATCTGCTTAATATCAAGGATGATTCAATATCTAGCATTATGCCCATAAAGGACTTTTCAGGTTATTTGTTTATGGTAACTAAAATGGGCCAGGTAAAGAAGATAAGGTTGGATATGTTTTCAAAACCAAGAAATGTTGGAGTAAGAATAATTAATCTGCCAGCAGATAATTCTGATACTGTTGTTGATGTTAAAAGAATTTCAGACAAGCAGGAAGTTATGCTGATGACTAAGGAAGGACAGGCTATTAGGTTTAATTCAGATGAAGTTAGACCAATGGGCAGAGCAAGTTATGGTGTTGCGGGAATTAAGTTAGATAAGGGAGATGATGTTGTAAGTATGGAGATCGTTCCACTTGAAAGAAGTAAGGAATCAATATTAACAATAACTGAGAAAGGTTATGGAAAAAGAAGCGAAATTAATGACTATAGACTAACTGGAAGGGCTGGAAAGGGAGTAATTAATCTTAAGGTTACAGATAAAACTGGAAGTGTTGTCCGTACAATAGCTGTTGAGGACAAGGATACTATTGTTGTAACAACAAAGAAAGGAATTGCAATTAGAACACCTTTAAAACAAATTAGAGTTATGGGAAGGGCAACTCAGGGAGTAAGAATAATTAATCTATCTTCAGGCGATAGTGTTGGTGATGTAACAAAGCTTGCTGAAGAAGAAACTGAAGATGGAACAATTCAAGAAAGATTGCTGGATATTGAAGAATAAAAATCTAAGCACCTAATTTTCTTAAGAAATAATCTCTAATCTCTGGTTCATCTTGGTGTTTATTTGTTAGCATAACTTCTCCAGGAGGCACTTCTCTTTCTTTTAATCTCTTTCTAAAATGTGGATATAATTCTTCTTCTACACACCTAAAAACTATCGGCATATGTGGATTTAATACGTGAGATGTAACAACAAGATCAGCTAAATAACCTGCTTGATCTTCAGGAGATGTTCTTCTGTCTTGAGGAATCGTAGAGTGATCAAATACTGCGGCATCTGGATGAATTTTGCCAAGACATTCATGAGCAGAGTTTGTACTAGTTACATAAACCACTTCAAATCTTTCACTTAATCCCTTGATGAGATGAGCTATATCTTCTGGCCTGCCATCTGCAATTAAAATTCTTTTCATAGAAAAATCAGAATTAGTTTGTTTTTAAATATTTATATAATTAAAATAATATTAAGCTAATAAATAGTCCTTTACTCCTACTAACTCTTGTGTTTCAGAGGCTATTTCTAATTTCATTGATTTACACCATAATCTCATTGTTCTTTTTACTTCTTCTAATGTTGGTGCCCCTCTTTTTAACCTTTGATACCTATCCCTAACAGTCTGATATTCAGGGTCGTTGATTATACCACCAATTTCACATCTTCCAGGATATCTAACTTCTCCTTCAAACCAATTAGCATGAGTATGGCCCTCTTCAGTTACTGCTCTAACTCTTCCTTCAAGAAATAAACCTTCTCCTTCATCTCCATAAGGTATTTTAAATGTTTTAACAATACCCCTAGGATTTTCCACATGATCAATTCTCATAGTATTAATTAATATTTTCAGGTTATAAAGATTTTTATTCTAGAATAGATACTTAATGATAAACTCGTTGTTCAATTAACTTTTGTTCTCTTGGTTCTACCGAGATATTATTTTTATCATTATCAAGACCAATGAGTATATTTCTTTTAATTAAATCCAAAAACCTAACTAACATTATTGCTTTTTTTCTTTTTATTGTTTGCTTAACTATTAGATCAATTTTATTTATTGTATCTGCTGTTTTTTGTTGATTTTCAAAATCTCTTGCATTTTTTGCTTTGATTAATAGTTTGTCTAGGCCTTTTATGTTCTTTGGATTAAATTTTGGAAAATATCTTTTTTTATCTAAATAGTCTGCAAGGTATTCTTGTTCAGTTTGATTAGGTGTTGGAGCAAATACAGCTTTTTTACCTAGTTCAACAACATCCATTACAGTAGTGTAACCGCTTCTAGAGACTACAACTTTTGCACGATTCATTAAATCATTTCTTAGTTCGCCTGAAACACAGGAATAGATTTCTATGTTATTTTCCTTGTCTATTTTATGGTAACAGTTTTTTGTGTCTCCTAAACTAAAAACTTTTTTTCCAGGAAGTTTTTTGCTTTCTTCTATAAGACTACTAACAAAATCTTGTTTTGTTTCGTGAAGATAGCCGCTGACAATAAAGTAATAATCAATGTCCTGCTTTACAGTTTTTTTGGTGTAGGATGAAAGAAGACCAATAAATTGATGATCTAGCTTTTTTAATATCCAACTATGTGATAGGCCACCTGCAAGATTAACATTTTTATCCTTAAAATCTGGAATTAATAAAACATCGAAGTTTCTAAAACATTCATAGTTAAAACGATCTACAACTTTTTGAAATATTGAGAAGGTACTTGGAATTCCTAATTTCACTTGATGATTTATGAGAAATGAAGGAACTTTGGTTGAGTAGCATCCAAATTTTCCATCTGCGATTATAAAGTCAATTTTATTTTCCTCAACAAATCTTTCAACAAATTTATGTTCACTTAATATTCTTTTTTGAGCGTGTGCAATGTCTTTTAGTAGATAAATGTAAAATCTGATTCCATGACCCCTTTCTAATGCTGGATAATCTTTGTATTCATAAAATTTTACATTTTCATAGCCCTTGAGCTCTTCTTTCAGGTATATCATGGCTTGACCAGTGGATACTATGAAAATATTGTTATCACTAAGATAATGCTTTATTATTGGTAAGGTCCTTGTAGCATGTCCAAGGCCTAGGGAACAAACACAAAATAAGATATTTTTCATTTTAGAAGACCCTTTTTTAGCTAGGAATAGGTGGTTTTAAGGGTTTTTAAAGCTTGTTTAAGTCGGCTCTTTTTGGCTAAAAAGCCGGTTTTTTGAGAGTATTTAAATCTTACTTTTTAGCTTCAATCTTGCTAAAACCTGTGTATTTTTGAAGAACTTTTGGAATTAAAATACTGCCGTCTTTTTGTTGATTATTTTCCATTAGAGCTATCATTAATCTTGGAAGAGCTACACCCGAACCGTTTAAAGTGTGGACAAATTTTATTGTTCCGTCTTTTGCTTGATATCTTGTATTCATTCTTCTTGCTTGAAAGTCAGTGCAATTAGAACATGATGATGTTTCTAACCACCGGTCCATTGCAGGACTCCAAACTTCAATATCATATGTTTTTGCAGATGAAAATCCGGCATCTTCTGTTGATAGTAATATTCTCCTAAATGGAATTTCCAGTTGTTTTAATATTTTTTCAGCATTTTCGGTCATTTCTTCTAGAAAGTCTTTAGAGTCTTCTTGCTTGCAAAGATAAACCATCTCAACCTTTTCAAATTCTCTTAACCTGAAAAGACCTTCCTCACCAGTTTTTCTTCCTGCTTCAGTTCTGTAGCATTGTGTAAATGAACAGAATTTTTTTGGTAAATCCTTTTCAACGAGGACTTCATCAGCATAGACATTTGTCACAACAACCTCTGCTGTTGGAACTAAAATTAACTCATCATTTGTTTTAAATAATTGATCATCAAATTTTGGAAGATTTCCGGTACCAAAGGCTGCTTTTCTGTTTACCAATTGTGGTGGATTAATTTCAGTAAATCCGTTTTGAACATGAAAGTCAAGCATAAACTGAACTAGAGCTCTTTGCAGCTTGGCTATTTTATCAGTTAAAATATAAAATCCTGCTCCAGCAACCTTTGTCGCTCTTTTTATGTCAATCATTCCAAGCGATTCTCCTAGTTCTAAATGAGATTTTGCATCTTTAATCTTAATTATTTTTCCAACTTCGTGAATTAGCTTATTAGCTGAAGCATCGCCTCTGGGAACTTCGGGCATTTGAATATTTGGAATTACTGCAACAAGATAATCAATTTTTTGTCTTAGCTCAGATTCTATTTTTTCGTTTTCATTAAGTTTTAGAGGAATTTGCTTTGCTTTTTTTAATAGGTCATCAACTGGTTTTTTTGCTTTTTTTGCTTGGTTAATGCTTTCAGAGACTTTGTTCCTTTCAGCTCTTAAATCATCATCATCTTTTTTATACTCTCTCCATTTTTTGTCTAGTTTTACTATTTCATCAACACTTAAGTCATAGCCTCTTTCTTTTATGTGCTTTTTTATTGCTTCAGGATTTTCTCTTATTAGCTTTATATCTATCATATAGACCTATAGCTTGGAGAATATTTAAATTTATTGTAGGATGCTAAGGCAAAGTTTTAAAAGATTAATGTTGTAATCTTATTATCACCTCGCTTTGGCTGAGGTGATTTGGCAGCCGACTCGCGGCGTTGGCTGCCTCCTATTTTTATTTGCCTAACGTTTTGAAAAAACAATTAATACAAAACTTTAAAAACCATAATTTACCTTAAGTATAATACTTAGTGAGAGTATATTATCTTGAAAGAGGTAATATAGGAAAACCCTGGGTAATGTGAAATGGCAATAGTAAGAATAAAATTAAGTAGTATTGATATAAAGCAATTAAATGAAATATCTAGTGTAATCAAAGATATAGCATCTAAGGCAGGAGTTTTAGCTAAAGGGCCAATACCATTACCAACAAAAAGACTTAAGGTGACAACAAGAAAATCTCCGTGTGGAAGTGGAAGTGCTACCTTTGATAGATTTGAAATGAGAATTCATAAAAGAGTTATTGATCTTCCTTCTAATGATAAAGTTCTACATTCAATCATGAGACTTAACATTCCAAGAAGTGTTAATATTAAGATTGAGATGAAGAGTTAACTTTTCATTTGATTTGCCAATCTGGAAAGTGTAATCTTAGTTTTCTCAGATGTTCTTTATTAATCCTTTTATCATATTGTGAACTTCCTTTGTTGAATACTGCAGTTTTTTCTTTTGGATCTAATCTACAAAATCCAGCACCACATAAATAATAACCAGATCTTACAGGTAAATTTTTAGCTTGATAAACCTGATCATTTATACATCTAACCCCTAGCTCAATAGCAAATTTCATTAAAGTTTCTTCATGACTTGCAGGACGACCAGAAAAAAGGTCACTAAATCTCAAATAAGGTCTTTCTTCAGGATCATAAAATTGAACAACTTTGTATCTTCCAGGTTTCTTAGGCCAGATAATCGATGGAACACTTCTAGATGATTTCATAGATTTAATTAACTAATCAGTTTTTTAAGGATTATTGCAGTTAGAAAATTATTATTCATATCTCAAAGCATCAACAGGATTAAGTCTTGAGGCTCTGTATGCAGGTATTGCTCCTGCAACCATACCAATTAATACAGCAAACAATATTGCTCCAAATATTAATTGTATACTTACTACAGAAGATCCTCCCAGCATACTAAACAATCCTCCGCCTCCAGGACCTCCTCGCATAGATGAGCTTGTTGAGCTTATTCCAGCAACGCTATTTATAGCTGTTGAGGAAAGAGTTCCAAGTATTACTCCTCCAATGCCTCCTGCTAAACCAATTAATCCAGAATTTAATAAGAATATAGAAAGAATATCCTTATTTTGTGTTCCTATTGCTTTCATTATTCCGATCTCTTTTGTTTTTTCTAAAACAGAGGTAAACATTGTATTTGCTATTCCTATTGCTCCAACAACTAATGAAATTGCAGCAATAGCCCCTAGGAAGAGTGTCAGTGTGCTCATTGTTGCTTGCATTGTTGCTTGCATTGTTGCTGGATTATTAACTGTGAAGTCTTTTTCCTTTTCATCCAATATACCCCTTGATAACATAAGTCTTTTGGTTATTGCAGTTACTGTTTCATTTGCTAAGCTAACATCTTCTATTTTTATAGAGATGGAATCAAATTCTTCATTCCCAACATCCTCCAAGATAGTTCTTGCAACAGTTATTGGCATATATATTGTTCTTCCCTCTTGGATTATTCCAACTACATTAAATGATTTTCCTTCAATTACAATCTTGGTGTTTACAGGTATTTCTTTTCCAAAGACAGAATCTGCAAGATTTTCTCCAATAACTATCGAATACATGTCGCCGGGTTGAAGCAGTCTTCCTGAGCTAATTTCATCAGTAGTAATTTCTTTCCAAGCATTAACATCCACTCCGTCAATATTTGTGTTTTTTGCGGTTTTACCAGAATATGTAACATCTGCCCTTCCAGATACCTGACCCATAGCATATTTTACATTAGATATACTTTTGATGATGATAAGATCTTTTTCAGTTAAGTTTTTGGATTCTATAGAACTTGAGGAAGAGCTAAATTCACCAGGAGGACCACCACCAAATCCCATTCCTGAAGCTCTTTGCATTCCAGGGCTTACTGTAAGAATGTCAGCTCCAAGGCTTCCAAGCCTTTCTTCTAATTGCTGTTGTGCTCCAAGGCTCATTGAAACAATGGCTACTACAGAAGCTATACCTACAATAATTCCAATGATAGTAAGCCAACTTCTTAATTTACTATGTATAAAAATATTAAGGGCAAGCTCAAAAGATTTTTTTAATCTCATTTTTACCCGAGATTATTTCTTTTTCTCCTTCTCTTTCGCGTTTTTCATCCACTCAGGTTGATCTTCATGACTAGTTTTATCTTTATTTTTTAATCCATTTCTTTTTGAAAAAAGTTTAGATACTAAATTTTTTATTTGTCTAGAAAATTTTCTATATACTAAATATAGTATAATTATTATAATTAAAATAACAACCCATATGTACCAGTTAGAAAAAGAAAAAAAGCTTGTTGAAGAAGATTTGTTAAAGTTTCTCATTCCCATCATAGAAGAATTTGTTGCGGAGTTTAAAGGAAGCTCCATATTAACAATCCTTCTTTTACCCATGTTATCAGTATAATAAATGTCAAATCTTAGCTTGTTTGAAGCCGTTTGAGTTGTTGGAATTTGGTCTGGACTTGGCATTTCATCACTACTTTTGTTTATGTTTCTTTGAATATTTCCCATTTTGCGTGATACAGAAAAACCAACTATTGTATAATCCCCAGAAGCAAGATTTCCAACCATCTGACCATCTGTTCCACTGATAGTATAATAATCTTGTTCAGGTATTCTGACAACTACTGAATTAGCTGCGTACTTGCCAATGTTTGCTATAGCAATTGAAACATCACTTCCACTTGACTCTTGAATTACAGCATCGAACTCTGTTCTTGAATCCTGTATTGTAATATTGAATTTATTAGTGATCACAGTTGAAGAATTAAAATCTCTACTTGACCCTAAGTGAGAAAGAAGCTCTAGATTATAGTCTCCTTTAAAAGCATCATCTGCAATTCTTACAGTATATGGGACCATCCAAGTTGTTTTATACCCGGGGGCATATGGGCTGCTACCTATTGTTTGAATAGCATCATAACCAGGATCTAATGAAAAGGGATATGTAGGATTAAGTTTAACTGCAAAACTTCCACAGCTTGTTAACCCGCTTATTTCAAAAACGACTTTTACATATTCTGCAGGACTTGCAGGATATGGCTCTTGATTAACAATTTTAATTTCAGGATTACAAGAAATTGACTGGGCAAAAACTAGATGACTAGCTAAAAAAAAGCCTACAAATGCTAAGATGACTATTGAAATAAATAAGTTATTTTTCATTGTTTCTCCTCTTATATATACTATTAAATACTTCTTTTTCAATCTTTCCGTCCTTTATATGCACAATTCTTTTTGCATAGCTCACGAGTCCAATGTCATGAGTTATAAGAATAATGGTTTTTCCTTCAGAATTCATCTTTCCAAGAAAGTCCATAACAAACTTTCCAGTGCTAGAATCAAGATTTCCGGTTGGTTCATCGGCTAAAATTACTTCAGGATCATTTGCTAAAGCCCGTGCAATAGCTACTCTCTGTTGCTGACCCCCCGAGAGTTGATTTGGTTTATGATTTAATCTATCTCCAAGACCAAGCATATGTAACAAATGTGTGGCTCTTTTTTCAGCTTCCTTTTTTGGGGTGTCTATTGCTTCCATTGGAAGCATAACATTTTGTAGTGCACTTAGATTTTTTAAGAGATTAAACTGTTGAAATATAAATCCGATTGTTTTACCGCGCAGAATCGCTAATTTTGATTCACTCATTGAAGAAATAGCTTTTCCGTCTAAATAAACTTCACCCCAAGAAGGTTTGTCCAAAGCCCCTACAATATTAAGCATTGTACTTTTTCCACTTCCTGAGGGACCAGTAATTGCGATAAATTCTCCCTTTCTTATATTAAGACTAATTTCTTTTAAAACAATCAGGGGTTCTGATTGACCCATATCATACTTTTTCCAAACATCTTGTATATTTATTAAAGATTGTTGATTCATTTTTGAGGCATTCCTCCTCGGCTCATGTTTAAAATACTGCTACAAACTGGGCTATTTCTATTAATGTTGCTACAATAATAAACGCAGTTTTCTTTATTTTGTTGGCAATAAGAAGTTATTGTGGCAGTATCAGGATTACTATCAAAAAAAGAAGTTATTTCATTTTTTGTATTATCATCTATTTGAAAATTTCCTTGAAAATTGCCTCGCCCAGACATACTTCTATTTATTAGACCATGTAAGAAATAACCTACAACTATTCCAATTATTAAACCTACAATCAATCCAATAATAATTCCTTTTGTTAGTTTTTCCATTTTAGGTTATTTCACCTCTATATTTATATTGTAAAAATAGAGTCAGTTTATAAACTAAATGGATTTTAAGTCCACCTAAATTATAAATGTTTAAAAATATGATTTAACTATAAATAATATGAGACCACCTTTAGAGATTTTATTGCCTCCTGAACTTGGTATGGATTTACTTTACTCATTTGTAATAATAATCTGCAGTCTAATGATTTATTATGCAACTCGTGAGATGTATGAATTGAGTTCTTATAAAGGAATAAAATATTTTAGACAATCTTTTTTGTTTTTTGCAATTGCTTATTTTTTTAGGTATTCTATAATGTTTTTTCTCACATTTTTTAATTTAAGAAGCATACTTGATTTTTCTCCAAGATATATTGGATGGGTTTCTTTGTTTTTGTTTTTGTTTTTTAGTTCAATGGCTGTGTTTTATTTAGTTTATAGTGTTATGTGGAAGAAATGGAACCATGGCAAGATAGTCATTAGCCTTTTTGCTATTCTTTCTTTAGTAATTGCTTTGATTGGAGCTTTATTTAATAGTATGTTAATCTCTCTTATACTAAATATAGTTTTACTTATCTTTGTTTTACTTACCCTTCTTGTAGCATATAAAGATTCAATAGGTAAGAAAAAAGGAAAAAGTTTATTCATTATTTATCTTCTTTTGTTTGTTTTTTGGATATTAAATGTTATTGACATATTAATTCCAAGGTTCTTACAAGTTTATCAGATTTTAATCTATTTAGCATCACTTTTAATGTTCATGATAATTCTCTATAAAGTTCTCAGAAAGGCTGGAGATTAATATGATAAAAAGGGGAAAATTAGAGATTATAAAAGACATTCTAAAGATAATTCAAGATAATAAAAATTCAATAAAACCCACACCGCTGTTAAGAAGATCTGGTCTTTCTTCTTTAAGATTTAAAGAATATTATAGTGACCTTTTGAATAGAAAACTGATCATGGAGATTAGTGATGGAACTAAGGATAAATATGTTGTTCTTACAGATAGAGGTTTTAGGTTTTTAGAAAGGTATCGGTCAATAGTTGAGTTCATTGACGAATTTGATCTTTAAGTTTACAGTCTTATATTACTTTCAGGTAACTTCTTAGAATGATTATCCAACTTGCCTGATGAAAGGCATTTCCAGCAGGTATGACATGTTCCATCTTTGTCTTTAACCATGCCAGTATCATTGCAGTCTTCACATCTATAAACTTTAGTAGTTGTATTATCCATCATAAACTTATATAGAATGAGGGTTTTTAACTATTGTTGTTTTTTACCTTCTACTTTCCAAGCTGTCTAATCTGCGTTCAAGCATTTCAATTTTTCTTGTGAGCTGAAATACTTCATTTGAAGATTCTTCTGTTGTTGATGAAAGATTTCTTAGTGTCTTTTTAATGTCATCAAGATCTAAATTACTGGCACTAAATGATGGAGTAAATGAGTCTAGGCTTGATAAGTTACTGGAGCTGGATATTGGTGAAGTATTGGTATTTAAAAAATCAAACATTGAATCTGATGAGCTAGTTGAACTTGATAAACTTGTTGGATTTGATTGATTTAAAGAACTCAATGAACTTAGAGGATTAAACTGACTAGAACCAAATGGCTGAGAATTATTAATATTAGACGCTGAATTTAAATTAACTCCCGTAAAGTCTGCAAAGTCTCCTGTAAATTTCATTTGAGGTTTATTTTGTTTTGCCCAGAGCTCTGCCTTTTCTTTTTCATCAGTTAGATCAATTATGTCTCCATAACCTCTTTTAAAACCTCTTAAGCTTACCATGTTTTAGTAAGGATGTTAGGGGTTTTAAATTATTCGCTTTAGAAACGTTTATATCTGCTGTTTGCTTGTAGTATTTATGCAAAAGACAATATGTGTTTTTGGAGCAAGTACAACCTGGGGAGCTTGGGATAGTGAAAAAGGTGGTTGGGTAAATAGACTTAGACTTTCTTTGGAAAAGGAAAAATATGATACTGATGTTTATAATCTTGGAGTTTCTGGGGATAATTCTAGAAATCTACTTAAAAGATTCGAGCCCGAGTGCCGAGCGAGAGAACCAACAATGATTATCATTTCAATAGGAGATAATGATTCTGCTAAAAACTCGCCTGTTTATGTTCCTATAACTGAATTTAAAAGCAGTTTGATTGAGTTGATTAAAATATCAACAAAGTTTACTAATAACCTTTTGATTTTGGGTACAAAGAATGTTGATGAGACAAAAACTCAACCAGTTCCATGGGATACTAGTGTTTATTATTCAAATAAAAATCTTATTGAGTATGATAAAGAAATAGAAAAGATTTGTACTAAAGAAAGAGTTAACTTTTTAAAATTATCCGGACTTCTAAAGAAAGAAGACTTTGAAGATGGAATACATCCTAATTCAAAGGGTCATGAAAAGATTTTTAGAGTTGTTAAAGACTATTTAGTTAAGAAAAGATTGGTTGTTAAATAGTCTCTCTTTCAGTTTCAATTGAATCGAATGTTGGGAACTCTTCTACACGTTCTATTTTGTATTTGTTTTGTTTAATTAAAATTGGAACAATTTGTGGTGAGAGAAGTATTCTTTTCTTTTTTTTGTCAATGTAAAAATCAACTATATTTTGGTTTTTTAGTTCTTTTGTTAGGCTGTTTAATTCTTTAATAGTGTTTGTATAGGTTGCTAGATAGATAACTGTTCCATCATCAGTCTTTTTGCCATAAGGCAGAATATCATGCAATTTTAGACGGTTTTTGAATTGATATAGATTTTTTGTATTTGCTGTACAAAGATGAACATTTATATCTAATTTTGATTCTAATTTAGATAGTTGCTCAATAATCCAGATCCCCGATTCCTTTGAATGAGCAATTGTGTAGGTATCACTGTTAAGATTATACTTTTTTATTACCTCTTTGAAATTTGTATCACTTATTTCAAATTCGTTTAGATTAACAAAACCTACAAAGGGCGAGATATTTTTTATAAATTCTAAAGTTTCTTGTTTTTTATCAGGCAATAATGGAAGTTCACAACCAATGTCTTGTTTTTTCCAAAATAAGCTTGCAATTTTTATTTTATCTATGTCTTTTTGCTTTTCTTTTTCTGTTTGTTCGCTAAGATTTAACAGAAATTCTGGATGAAAACGCACTTCATCTATGTATCTTGAAAGGCTTTTTAATTTTTGTTTGGTTACTAGCTTTGTTGGAAGATAAATATGAATGTGAAACTCTTTGAATTCTTTTTTTAGTGCTTTTGCAAAGGCTATTGTTCTGTTTAAGTATAATAAAGGGTCACCGCCAGTAATGCCAATTCCTTTAGAATTACTTTGTTTTATTTCTTCAATTAAAGCCTTGATATTTTTTTCGCTGATTTTTCTTTCGTTAACAAAAATGAGGTTTTTGTTTTTACGTTTTTTGCTTAGAGAACAGTAAAAGCATTTTCTAGAGCATACACCTGAAACAAATAAAACGCTTTTTTCGCCTTTAACACACAGCTGACAACCTTTTGGCAGTTCATTTAAAATATATGAATCGTAGGGTGTTTTCATTTTATCAAAAATTAAAATCCAATTACAAAATCTAACTGTTCTTTTGGAATGTTTATTGAAAGACCATAATCAATAGCTTTTTTCCAGGTGGATTTATCATTAATTTTTATTTTGAACTTCTTATTTTTAAAAATAACAATAATATCATTGCCCTTCCAGAAATGCATGTACCAACGACCTTTTTTTATTATTTTGCTTAATTTTTCAATTTCTTTTTCACTAACTAGCGTATTGTAAATGTGCCATCTTTCAGCGGGATTTTCTTCATTTGTAATCTTTAGTTTAATAATTTCTATTTCATTAAGAATACGATTATCTGTAAAACTTTCTTCAATGATACATCCTTTAAATTTTTCCATAATTAACTAAATATAATTATCTTTTTAAACTCTGTTTTTTATGGATTCTCATGGATCCTCGAACACAAAAACTAGCTAAACTTGTTGTGGGCTATTCTGTATTTGTAAAGCCTAGCGAAGTTGTTGTGATTAGTGGAAGTACAGAAGCTCAGGAGTTTATGGTTGCTCTTTATAAAGAAGTAATTTTAGCTGGAGGACATCCGGTTTTGAGGGTAAATTTACCCGGTCTAACTCCATTTTTTTATAAATATGCTAAAAAACATCAGATAGAGAGATTTCCTAAAGAATTTGATTTTATGGTTAAAAATGCTCAAAAGTACATTGGGATATACTCTAGCTCTAATACTAAAGAACTAACAAATTGTGATCCTAAAAAAATGACTGGAAGAGACAAGATAACTCATATTATCTCGGATTATATTGTTAATGAAAAAGATAAGATAAGTCGTTGCACAGTTGGATTTCCGTGCATTGCTCTTGCACAGGAAGCTGAAATGGATTTGGTTGAATATGAAAATTTTGCATATAATGCGACAATTGGTGTTGACTATAAAAAGTTAGGTAAGTTAATGGATAAGATTCTTGCTAGATTTAGGAAAGGCAAAAAGGTTCATTTAATTGGTGAGGGTGTTGATCTGAAATTTTTAATTCACGGAAATATGGCTGCCATGTGTAATGGTGAAGAAAATATGCCTGATGGAGAAGTATTTATGGCTCCTGTTAGAGAAAGTTTAAATGGATGGATAAAATTTGAGTATCCGGCTATACGTGATGGAAAGGAAGTAACTGGGGTATTTCTGAGATTTGAAAAGGGTAAGGTAATTGAAAGCAGGGCTGATAAAAATGAAGATTTTTTAAAAGAGATGTTGGCTACAGATGAGAATTCTTCCTATGTTGGAGAGTTTGGAATTGGAATGAATCCAAAAATAAACAAGTTTACTAAAAATCTTTTATTTGATGAAAAAATTGGTGGAACAATTCATCTTGCTTTAGGAATGGCCTACAAAGAAAATCTTCCTAAAGGAGAAACTAGAGATTCTGCAATCCACTGGGACATTGTTAAAGATATGAAAAAAGCTAAAATAATTCTAGATGATAAAGTTGTTCAGGAAAATGGTGTTTGGAAGATTTGAAGATGTCAAGCATAATTATAACTCCTGGAATTGAAGGACTTGTTGAGGGACCTACTAGGAGATTTACAGAAAGAGTAGAAATTGTTCTAAGGTCTGATCCACTTCGAGGAGTTACAATTTGATTTGAATTCATAGTTTTAGTTAAGCTAGCAGTTTTATAAGCTTTATCACTATCGAAAATATATTTTATAAGTTGAATATAGAATTAGTTAATCATAAATTCTTCTTCATTTATGTCCTTTGCATGGGCAATTATGTCTGTTGCAGTGATTATACCAACCAACTTTTTGTTTTGCATTACTGGCAGACGTTTTATTTTATTCTCAGCCATTAAAGTTGCAGCATCTTCCAGCTCTTCATCATATTCAATTGTAACCACCTTTCTTGACATTATGGAAGAAACTTTAGAATTAAGTTTGTTAAGATTTCTTGCTACATCTTTTTCAGTTATTATTCCTAGAATTTTTGAATCTTTTACAACTAGTACGCTGCCAATATTTTTAACAGACATCATTTTTGCAGCTTCTTTTAAAGTTACATTGTCATCTATAATAAATGCCTTATTCATCACCTGAGAAACTTCCATTTGCTTTTTTAACAACCTCTTTCCATTTTTTAACCTAATTGTTTATATAAATAATTAAGAAAGCTGATTTATAAATATAGCGGAGATTTTTTCTCATAATTTTTCATCAATAGGGAATATCTGCATGTAATCTTTCATTTAAAGGCATAGTTGGATTACCTGGAGTATATCTAATATATGCTCTAACCAAGAAATTATGTTCTAATGCTTTTTCTAACCTATGATGCCCATTATATACTATTAAGGGTTTAATTGTAGGATGTAGTTCCAAACTGCCACAAAACAGCCCATTTAATAAAAAATTTGGTGTTAACCATATTGGAGGAATATTATCCCACCTACCTTCTCTAATCTCATTTTCTAGATATTGATAAGTTTCATATCTACGATCACTTTCTCTTGCCGAAATTAGTAATCTTGCTAAACTTGGCTTTATTGTTATCAATACCATATTTTAGTGGCAAAATACAATTATTTAAAATTATCTATAACTATTTCAATAAATTAGGGAGAATATTTTTGGATCTAGTTTATAAAACTTGTTAAGTTAATTTAATTGAGCTTTTTTATAACCACTAGTATTTGGATAAATTTGAAGGTTTTCACATAAAATGCCTAGATCATATTTTTTAGGTTCTAATGTTGGATATTCTGGATAGACTGTTATTTTTCTTTTTTCAGCTGCCTCTTCAATTGCTTCTCTTTCTTCATCAAGTATAGATTTAATTCTAGATTCTCTAGACCTTCTTTGTTCTGGGTCTTTTGTTGAGCTAAGAAATATCTCTAGCTCTCTAGCGGTAAGATATTCAGCTAAAGAACCTTTTCTGGGGATTGGTTTTATTGTTACTTTTACTTGTGATATGAGAGTCATAATTTTCACTTAGTTCTTAGATATTTAAATCTTACCATAGAAAAATTTAAATAGTGATTCTATCTTGCCAAAATATGACAGGAAAATATGCTGCACCAAAAACTGGAACAGGAGAAAAGAGTGAACCAAGAGGGAGCAAGATAGGTGGTATTGAACGAATGATGGGTGATGTAGGTTTGGTTCTTAAAAGAGTAGATGAAAATCCATATTCTGGTGAGGCAGCAATTGATTATCTTAGAGAACTGTATGGTGAAGGTGCTGTAAGAGCAGTTTATGCTGCTATGGGGAAACGACTTTTGGAAGAGGCTGGAAGACATAGAGACTCTCCCGAAATTTATGCTGATATAAGGCAATCAGCCCTAAGATATGTTGATCTTGCTTATGGTAATAATGCAAATGAGGGAGTAATTGCTTATGATGAAAGTGGAAGAGTAATGAATATTGATCCTGCATTTGCAGCGTATATTGTTGGATTATCAATGCAGGCCTTACAAGATCCTCAAGGTTATAGTGCTAAAAAACCTGGAAAAGGCGGTAAAACTGGTGGGAGCAAGAAACCGGCTATGAATTCTGGTAGAAAATCTGGCAAAAAATCTCCAGCTTAAAAGTTTGTTATATAATTCTATAAAAATCTTTTTAAAGGAAGTTTTGTTTTTTGTTTATGGAATCAAGAAGTGAACCTAAACTTAAAAGCGCAAGAGTACACTTTCTAAATAATCCAAGAATACCTCACAAGTTAAGGGATTCTTACACAGTAGTCTTTTACGATCCAACAAGTATTGGCTCAACAGCTAGGTCAGATGGAGTTCAATTAAATGACTATACAAGAGCATATATTGTTGAGGCAATAAGAAACCCGGTTGATGGTCGAGTTGAGCTATTGCCTTAAGATATTTAAAATGCTATTTCTATAGTTATTTATGAAAAAGAATTCTCAGTTGAGTCAGATTGATGTGAACCAAAGGAAAACACTTGAGAAACAACAGTATAGAGTTATTGGTAGTCATTCAGCTGTTAAGGTCTGTGGATGGACAAAGAATTCAATTATAAACAAGGGTAATTGTTATAAACAGGATTTTTATGGAATTAAAAGTCATCAATGTATGCAGATGACTAGTTCTTTGTATTGTGCAAATAGATGTAAGTTTTGTTGGCGAGATGTTAAAAGTCCGGTATCAAAAACATGGTACGGTAATGTGGATGATGTTAAATTTATTGTGGATAATTCTATTAAAGAACATGTAAAACTTCTTCAAGGGTTTAAAGGATTTGAAGGAGCTGATGAGAAAAAGCTTGAGGAATTAAAAAGCCCCAGACATGTTGCTCTTTCTTTGACTGGTGAGCCAATTGTTTATCCTAAAATAAATAAATTATTAGAAGAATTTCACAAAAGGAACATTTCTACATTCTTGGTTACAAATGCCCAATTTCCTTCTCAGATAGTTAAAATAAAAAATATTACTCAACTGTATTTGAGTATTGATGCTCCAACTAAAGAATTAATGAAAGAGATTGATAGGCCGTTGTTTAAAGATTATTGGCAAAGATCACTGAAGTCTCTTAAAATTTTGTCAACTCGAAAGTACAGAACTTGCATAAGATTAACTTTGATTAAAGGTTTAAATGATGGTGATGAATATATTCAAGATTATGCCAAATTAATCAAGTTAGGAAAACCACATTTTGTTGAAATAAAGTCTTATATGTATGTTGGAGCGAGTCAAAAGCAGCTGAAGCACGAAAATATGCTATCTACAAAAGAGATAAATAGTTTTACTAAAAAACTTTTGAAGTATCTTAAGGATTATGAATATGCTGCTGATCACTGGCCTTCAAGGGTTAGTTTGATAATGAAAAAATCTCTTAAAAAGAAGAGATTTATTAATTTTGATAAATTCTTTAAAATTGTTAATGCTGGAAAAAGTGCTAGTGTAAATGATTATTCTTGTTTAAATTAGATAATTCACCTAGCAAATTCTAATGCTTCATCTGCCAAGTCTTCAACATGACTAAAGCCTCTTCTAAATGCTACTCTTTTTACCTGAAAACTAGCTGCTTTTGATAACTTTGCAATTGTGTCTAACTCCTCATCACTTATCTCTTCTTGCATTACTGGCAATTCTGTAGATAAACCATATAATGAAATACATTCAGTTCTTTTATTTGAAGGTTGATATTCTAAAAAACCAGTACCATCAAGATAACCCAATAATTTTTTTCCCGCTGATGCCTCATTATTTGGATAAACTACTGCTAGTATAAACCCATTTTTACTTCTATCTTTACTAATAAGCACCTTACCCATAAGTATATATGAGAAAAAACGGTATTTAAAGATTTATTTAAAGAGAGATTAAATTCCAGAAGCTAAAAAAGTCCACCAAGGTTTTTTAACAGAAACAATCTCTCCATTTTCTGCATCAACTTGCACTAAAACATTTCCTTTTACTTTAAATAGACCAAGCATCTTGCCTTGTTTTTCTGCTGTTAGTTCGTAGTATGGTTGTAATATTCCCTGGTCGCCTTGGGAAATTTTTTCTTTTAATATGATTGTGAAGTTTAATTGTCCAAGTCTTTCAATGGCTCTTGCAGATGCTGTTTCTGGCATTATTTTTATGCGAGAATTATTATTGCTACAGTTTTCTTCCCAAACTCTTAAACACTTTTGTTTTTCTTCACACCATTGATATCCTGCAGAACCAATACATCCGTGAGCATCTTTATCTCCGCCAACTATGCCATCAGTAGAATTAACTTGGCTTAAGCATTCTTGTTTTGTGTCAAAGGTTTGCAATCCCTGATACATGTAAAGATTGCAGAACTTCTTTTTATCGCAGTTTTTATGATTATCATCAATGTAATAGTAGAAATGACAATTTTCTTCACTACTTGAAACACATTCATGTTCTGTTACATAAACCCTTAATCCTGGATAGCTAAAAGATCCGCAGAACTCTTTATATCCGCAGGTTGTATTTGTGTTATCAACCCAGTAGAAGTTATGACAGTTAGGATTAGTTATAGTTATATTGCTTGCAGCATTAATTAAGGTTAGACTCAAGACTACTCCAAAAATTAACCCTAATATTAACAAACTTTTTTTCATACATCTTTTAGGTAAATGAGATTTTTAAATCATTCGTTAGATTCGAATAGGATTGAACTCTGATTTTTTAACAACTACAGACATTACAATCACAAGAAAGGTTTTTTTCATATTTTTTATGAATTTTACAAAGACATTTTGATTTTCTTAAAATTTGAGAAAGATGATAGATATAAGACCTCACATTCTTTTTGTCTTTGAGAATTTTTTCAGCTGTTTTTTTTATTATGATCTTTTCAGTTGGAGAGAATTTTAGTTCATTGGCTCGCTTTGATTGAACATATTGTGATATTGCAGACTCTGTAAGGCCTAAGATTTCTGCAATTTCTTTTTGAGATATCTTACAATCTTTAATAAAAACCTGAGCTAGTTCTCTTCTAATTGCTGGTAAAAGATACCAAACATCAAGTTCTTGAGGCATAATTTTTGTCATTTTATTTTAAATTAAACGATTGTTAACTATATAAGTCTTGTGAATTAAATTACTAGATTATTATATTCTAAATATTGAGCAATATATTTTAGTGTAAGAATGTATTTAAAGCAAGTTTTTTGTTTTATTTATATGAGAGATGAAATGTCAGATATTGGTGAAAATTGTGGGGTTTGTCTGGCCCATACTTTGCATGATGCTTATTCTATGATAAAATCTCTGCAGCACAGGGGAAAAGATAGTTGTGGAATAGCTGCAGTTAGTGATACAAGAATAGATGCAATAAAGTGGTCTGGAAGAGTTGGAGATTTTGATATAACTGATCTGCATGATATTTTTCCTCCGAAAAATAATTACCACACATTTATAGCTCATGTAAGGTACACAACTAGTGGAGTTCAGAATTTAATGCAGGCCCATCCACATACAATTGGTGGAAAGATTTTTGATAGGGGAGATCATATAATCATACTTGATTGTGAAGCAGTTATGGTTCACAATGGCCAGATTAATCCTCCGTTTTTAGATTCTGTTGATAAAACAAATTTGAAAACAACATGCGATACTGAAGCTCTTTTACATTACTATTGGAATAATGGAGAAATAGCTATACTAAAGAACATACCCGGATCGTATACTTTGATTATTGCTGATAAAAAAAAGAAGAATATTATGATGCTAAGAGACAGAACAGGAATTAAACCCGGAGTTATTGGAAAAAAAGATGGGAAATTTGTGACTGCTTCTGAAGATATAGCACTTAGAAAGAATGGTGCAGAACCAATAAAAGAACTTGACCCCGGATGTGTGTATTATTTTCATCCAAGTGGAGAATACACAAAAGAGTTTGTAACAGAACACTCTTTGTCCTATTGTTTTTTTGAGTTTAATTATATTGCAGATAGACATACATCAATGTTGGGAAAAAGTGTTAGGGATTTAAGATTTGCACTTGGTGAGCAGGCAGGGTTAGAATTTTTAGAAGCTTTTCCTGACAAAAAAATTGATTTTGTTACCTACCTGCCAAGATGCCCAGAACCTGCAGCAGGAGGTTTTTCAAGAGTTACTAAAATTCCTTTTTTAAAAGTGTTTTATAAGAAAAAAGATGATAGGGCATTTATGGGAGGTTCTTCCGATGAAAGAAAAAATTCAATAAAATCAAATTTACATCTTTTTCCAGAAACTAAGGAACAAATTCAGGGTAAGACTATTGTTGTAATTGATGATAGTGGTGTTAGAGGTACAAATGCTCAGAGGGCAAAGCAATTGCTTTATGAACAGGCTGGTGTAAAAGAAGCTATCTATGTTGTTTATACGCCTCCAATAGGACAAATTGATGAAAATCATCTATCAAGAGGTTGCTTATATGGAGTTGATATGCCTCCAAATGACAAATTTATGACTAGAAAAGAAAATGGAATTGAAAATAGAACACTTGCAGAGATTTCAGAATTTATTGGTATGCCGGTATTTTATCTTTCTTTAAAGGGAATGTTGGATGTTTTTTCACAGCACGGAATAAAACCTGGGCATCTGTGCACTTTTTGCATTGGTGGAAAAAAGCCGTTTTAGAGATTTGTTTAAAAACATAAATTTATAAACCTGTTTTAAAATACGAGTAGATGGGAAATTTTAAATCTAAGAATAGAAGCCAAGGATTTGGTGGGAATCGTTCTGGTGAAAGCTCTGAAAGATTCAGTGGAGGATTTGGAGGCAGAAGATCTGGAGGAAGAGGAGGATTTAGAGATAGAGATTCTGGAAGTTCTGAAAGAAGATCAGAAATGCATAAGGTTACTTGTGCTAGATGTAAAAAACAATGTGAAGTTCCTTTTAGACCAACAGGAAATAAACCTGTTTTCTGTAGTGATTGTTTTAGAAAAGAGGGTAACTCTGGTTCTAATTTTAGTTCTAGTTCAAGAAGTAATTCCACTTCATCAGAAATCTCTCAAGAACAATTTCAAGAAATTAATACAAAACTCGACAGAATTTTAAGAATTCTAGAAATGATGGAAGTTGTTGATGAAGAAGAGGAAGATGAGGATGATGAAGATTAGTTTAAATTTTTATCCTTATTGAATTAATTTGATTCGATGATCAAATCGAAAATTTATAGTTTTCTTAAACATTTTTATGATTATTTAATTCTTTTTTTACCCTTAAGAAAGAAACCATAATACGCTGATCTTGTTCCTGCATCATAATCTCTTTTTTTAATAAGATTTTCTTTTTTCAATGAATTTAAATTTTTTATAAAACCTAAAATATCCCAAACTCCTATTTTCTCATTTATTTTACCAGTATATATCTCTATAAAATTAACAAAATAAGACCCTGCTGCCTCATCAGAAACTAATTTTTTTGTTATGTTTATTCTGGTTATTTCATTCCATTTAATTAATCTTTGCTTAGAAATATTGATCAATCTTCTAATAACTATTCCTTCTTTTGTAGTAATAGTATGTTTTCTAGTCATAAAAAAGAAAGAGATTAAGAGACTAAAGACTAATAGAATTATCAAAATAAATTTTTCTGAAAACTCTCCAGGTATAAAAATGTAAATAACTAACAAGAGTAAAAAGAGTGCTATAAAGACAATTGAATAACGCCAGTATGGTTTTGTATCATCTTCCCATATTATTTTCATAAAAAGAATAGTATTTCTGGTTTAATAAAGTTTACTTAAAATAAATAATCAAACCTAGACTATAACTTACAACCTGAAAGCTCACTTAATTTTTCAAGAGTTTGAACTCCTTCTAGAGTCTGATTTTGAAATTTCCATGTTGGATAACCAGTTATTCCTGCAGCAGTACATGCAGGTGTTTGTCCTCCAACATCGTCTGCACATTCAACATAGATTAAATATTGTTTACTTTCACCAAACAATTTTTTCTGATCAGCACAATGAGAACACCATGATGCGCCGTAAAATTTAAAGTCTTTAACAGCAAGGCATTTTGCGAAATTATCATAATTCTTTTTTGTTAGACCTTGAACAACATAAACTAAAATAATAATCAGAACAGCAATTATTACTAGAGTAATTAGAAATTTAAGGCTAAACTTAAGTTTATTTGACCTCTTTTGTTTTCTCTTTTTCATTTTACTGATTATATTAGAGAAATGTAATATAAAAAGCTATCGTTTTTATTATTAAAAGATATTAGATAGAAGCATCTGCTCCGAGGAGAGTTTCTTTTTTGTTTTTAATTCTTATTAAAAAAGCGAGTACTATAACGTCTAAAATTGTGGTTCCTGTTAGAATTCCTAGTAATTTATTTCTAGTTGATTTGGCAGCTAGGGCTGAGCTAGTTAGTGTTGGAGAATTTGAATTAGAATCTGTTGAATCTGAATTATCACCGCTCTGACCCGAATTTGTGTTTGTTTTTTTGTTTTTATTGCTTTGAGAGCCAACAGTGATTCGTGTTCCGATTCCTGCTCCAAAGAGGGTATTGGTTGAATTTTGATCTATCTGATTTTGTTGATCATCTTGATTAATTGTTTGATCATTTAAGTCTGTGTTATCCTCTAGGTTATCTGTATTGTCATCTGGGTTAAGAATAATTGTTTGATCGTCAGTTGTCGTTTCATCATCTGGGTTAGTTGTTTCATCATCAATAGGCGGTTGTGAATCATCTGGTTGAATGTTATTTGAATTGCTAGAACTACAGGATAAACCTGCATTGTTACAGGCATTCATATTTTGAGGGCAATAAATTCCATCATAGGGTTCGTTTACACAAAACATACATCCAGTTATGCTGTTACAAGTTCTATCACTTATTGCTTCATTACATTGTGAAAATCTGACTTTTTGTCCCTTGTCTAGGCATAGAAGTTTTAGATCGCTTGCAAAAACTATTCCGGCCAATAAAGAAACAAGTAGGACACCTAAAATTGCATACCTCGCACCATGACTAATTTTCATTGATTTAGTACTTTTAGAAGGTTTTTAAGGATTATTGAGGTGAGTTACATTCTCTTTTTCTTTGAGCTTTTTGCTTTGAAATGCGGGTTTTCCAGCTTTAGAAGATAGCAAATTGTGAAGAAAATTGGACCCATGGCAAAGTAGGCAAACTGCATCCAATGGGGAGCATGAAGGCAGTTGCATATTGGAAGACCTTCAAATTGTGAGGCAGCTAGATTATGAATGTTAAGCGTGTGATATCCGAATGTCTCCATTATTATTAAAATAGGAAAGAAAATTATGCAGAATAAAACTATCTTTTTTATGAAACCTCTTTCTTTTAGCAGATGTTCAAGATAGGAATAAATAATGTACATTGAAAACAGCCCGATTGCCCAGGCGAACAAAGGAAACAGATTTATTCCGGCAATTTTTAAGAAATCTTGATTATAGCTATACTGATTATTTGCAATTATCATCCAAACAAAAGCTACAAGAGCTGCAATCAAAAAATGATATAGAACAACCTTTCTTTGGGTAAGAATTATATATGGTATTGCCAAGAAAAAAACTGCAATAACTAGATAGTCTGGGCGAATGAATGCCAGAAGGATAATTACTGCTAGGCTGATAATAATGTCCGTTATAATAAGAGTTTTTCTCCATTTATGAAACTCGTATTTAGCTATATCAATCTCTTTTTTAAAGTTCATTAATAGATAAATTCAAACTGTGTTTAAATAAGTTTGTTAATTAGTACCCTAGTGCATTAAGTGGTCTTAAAAAAATAGAAAAGAATAAAAACCAATTGCTTTTAATTATCTTATGAAAAAAAAGAGTGTGTTTATTTTCTTAAAAATCTTATTTGTAGCATTAATAATTATTATAATTTTATCAAACCCAAAAATGACTGGAAATTCAATTTTTAATTTAGGAAATTTTAATTTTAACTTTTCAGGAATGCTTTTATTTATTTCTTTATTTGGTTTGATTTTTGTATTTTCATTAGAAAAACATCTTAGTGAAGAAGAATATACTACTGAAAGAGGAGAGTACAGAGGAATTAAGTACAAAATCTATAGGGCAGAGAATGATAAGGGACGTGTTGTTTTAATTGCTCCTGGAATGGGCCCTAGGGAACTTGAGTCAAGTAGTACAATAAAGGTTTTAGCAGAGCAATTAGCTAGAAAAGGGGTTTCAAGTATTTCTTTTGAAATACAACAAGATGAAGAAGCACCCCCGCCTAGAAGAATCATTGAAGATTATCTATCAATGGCTCAATTAGCTAAAAAAGAGGGCTATGATAATATTTATGGCCTATATGGTAGCAGTTTGAGTGCTGGACCTGCACTTGTTGCAGCTGGCAAATTAGGTGTTAAACATATTGCATTAAGAGCTCCTTTAGTTTATTTTCACGAACTTTTCAGTGAAGCAGTAACACAGAGAGGAGGAAAACTTGAAGACGCTCTTGGAGAATGGAGAAAAAAAGGAAGAATACCCAAAGGTAGAAATACTGTACCTTATGAACTTTATGAACAATTTGCAGAGACTGATGTTAGCAAGGTAGCGGATAGATTAAAAGGTACAAGAATTGAAATAACTCATGGGACTAAAGATGACGTAGTTCCAATAAAGTATGTTGAAAAAGCTTGTGAAAAATTGAAAGAAGCTGGAGCATATGTTAGATTTGATAGAATTGAAGGAGCAGGGCATGACTTTGATAGAAGTCAACAAAAGTATGCTGTTAGAAGATTAAGGAAATCTTTAACTTGATAAACTTCTTAATAAATAAATTGGAAAGTATTTCAAAAAAACAAATTCTTTTCCAGTAGATGAAGAGATAACCTCAAACTTACCATTAAGAGATTTTTTAAAATAATCTTGTGCTGGTGCTATAACTGGAATTGTTGACACTGGAAGCTTTAATGTAGTATACTCTTCTAAACTTATAATTCCTTTATCGAGAAATTTTTTTAATTTTTCATCAAAAACCCTCATATCTATTTTATGAGTTTTTGGACTGCATATATCTTTATCACTAAATAAGACAGCAGTTCTATCAAGATTGCCTATCTCCTTTCCTTGTTTAAATTGCGTTATCATTTCAGCCAGAGTTACATTCTTCCTTAATGGAGAGTCTAACATTAATCGTGTTAAAAAATGTCCGTTTTCTACTAGAGTATTTTTTATTTTTTTTAAAAATAAATCCCAATCTTCTAAACCAAAAAGATTTATCACTATATCCCCCATAACAAGGTCAAATTTTGTGTCAAATTTCATATCTAACCAATTTGCTATGACAATCTTCTCTTTTGGATTTTTATTCTTTACTAAGTTTTCCATTGCCTCAGCCATATCTTTAGATATATCAACTAAGGTTACATCTAGTTTGTATTTTGTACAAATATCTCTAAGTTCTGGAGTAACACCAAGAATTAAAACTTTAATATCTTTATTTTGTGATACTTTTAATATAGATTTCTCATAGAAATCGATTTCTTCTTTAGATGGTCTCGCAGGAGAAGGATAATGTGCCCAAGCTTTTGCTATTGGGGAGTAAACTTCTATTACACTTTTATCACTTTTCATTTTTTATATCAGTTATTTATTCTTTTTAAATTTATTTATTCACATTTTGAGTAGGAATTACTTTTTGTACAAAACGGTTTATTTTACATAAAAACGGGTCCTTCAACCTTAAATTCTGCATTCATATCTTCAAAAGTACCATCAAGATTATATTTAATTTCATAAACTCCTTTACCTATTCTAACTTTAACTTGGTAACATCTTTTAGCTTCAGAGTCTTTTGATTCAGTTAAAAAACTAGTAGTTCCAGTTCTTCTGCAATATCTATCTAAAGCTTGTACAGTTCTTACATCGTCTGCACAAAATCCAATGTGGCTAAGAACATGACCCATAACTTTAAGAATAGGCTCTGTAGAAGTAGGTTCTGACTGACTGATAATTTCTGGTTCTTTAGGATTCTGACCTGTTAAAATCCCATGAACATAATCCTGTTCAAAGTATAATCCGCTGTGTAATCTCAAATAGTCTTTTGCAAGCATTTCTAATCTAGCTCTTTCTTCTTGTGAAAGTTCATCTCTTTTCTGTTGTTTACTTCCAGTTAGAAAAAGCCCAGTTGCAAGTCTTTCTAAACCTGATTTAATCCTACCCGAAAATCCAAGGGATTTCATTTTAATTTATACCTCCATAATATTTTCTCAAAAATTCTGCTACCTCTTTTGGATCTGAATAGACTTTTAATCTTCCTTTTGTTTCTTCATTAAGTCTTCCTGTATTTTCTATTATCTCTCTATTTGATCCATATATCTCTGGAATTAATAATACTATTGGAAGGTCAAACTTTGTAGCTATCTCAATCTCTGTCCAAGTGTTTATTGCTTGAGGATTAATAAATCCTACAACTAAGTTGCTTGCCCCTATCATAGGTGCAATTCTTTGAATAGCCTTTATCTCTAAGTCTCCCCTTAAACTTCCAGTAGACTTAATCCTGGGTGCATAATAAACTTTATCATAAAAATCTCTTTCATGGAAGGGGCAAACCGGGTATTTTACAATTTCTCTTGTTTTTTTATTTCTCCATACTTCCTCACCAAGACCACATTCTACCTCATCAGTTTTTTGTTTCCAATCATCTATAAATCTATTATGTTCTCTCCTATTTGAAAAAGGGACAAAAGCTATTGTTCTTGGGCTACGATAATCTCCAGCGTGACAATCTGCAACAACCTCTCCAGGCGCTCCTGACGTTCCACCAGTAATTAAATCCCATCCAGGACCCAGTTTAAAGCTAAGTTCTGACCCTAGATTCCTACATGTAATTAAGTCTTCTTTACTTATTTCTCTTGGACCGCATACAGCAACTTTTTTCCGTTTCATTTTAATTTCCTAACAAGCTTAAATCAAACTACTTGTTAATAGTAACATAATATTCAGATATATAAATTTTTGTTGTAGGTAAACTCTACTACAGAAGTAAGATTTATAAAGCTAAAAAGTATACTAATCTATGGAAGAGCAAAATACAGTTATATTAACCAGTTTGGGACTAATAGAAAATGAAGTCAAGGTTTACTTATTTTTGTTAAAAAGTGGACCCTCATTAGCATCTGATGTTGCTATGGCAACAAAACTTCATAGAACACATGTTTATGACCTCCTCTCTTCATTAATAAAAAAAACAATAATCTCGTATGTTATACGCGAAAATAGAAGGTATTTTCAGGCAGTTAGCCCCGAACAATTAAAAGTTTTAATTGAAAATAAAGAAGATGAACTCAAGAAAGATGAGGAAAAACTTGGGCAGCTTATTAATGAATTGAAAAAATCATATGCCTCTCCAAAAGAGCATTTGCTTGTCTCAGTTTATGAAAGCCAAAGGGGATTCAAAACACTCCTCGAAGACATTTTAAAGAAAAAGCAGGAGTATTTGGTCTTGGGGTATAATCCTTCTGCAGAAGAATCGTTAAAGTATTTTCTACCTGGTTTTTATAAAAGAAGATTAGAAGCAAGGGTCCATAGAAGAGCAATCGTGGATCCAGCATTTAGGGGAACATGGGTTAAAAATCAAAAAATGCAAGAAATCAGATTTTTTAAGTATAGTTTTCCAATGGGAATTATTATTTATGAAGAAAGAGTAGTTATGACTATATTACAAGAGGGAGGCCAGATTGCAATAGTCATTGACAATAAAAAAATTTCAGATAATTTCAGAAAGTTATTTGAATCTATTTGGGTGCAGGCTGCAAAACAGTAAGTTTTAAAAACATACCTTATCTTGAAATGATATGACAGCTAAAACTGGAGCTAAGGCACAAAAAAGTGCTGGTTGTTTTCATCAGCCGAAACATTAATTTTCCTAGTTTTAACTATACCTCTTCTAATCAGACTAATCAATCATTTTTACCCATTGGTAAATATAACTATGGCGGTTGTAGTTTAACGGTAGAACGCACGGTTGTGGTCCGTGTAGCGAGGGTTCGACTCCCTCCTTCCGCTGCGAAGGAAACCCAGGTTTCCTACCGCTCTACCTTCCTAAAGAAGTACATGATACTCCCCTTCCTTTTAGATGAAGGAGGGAGGGACTCACTTTGTTTCGTAAGAAAAAAAGTTGCCACTGCAGTTCTTAATTTTCCTATCCTTCCTTTTAATAAGGAAGCCTGTCCCCACCGAAGGAATTAATTATTTCTTATGCTCAAAGTTTGAAAACTTTGTAAGTAATCTAAATAGCTGGAGAATAAAATGACTGAATATATTGTAACTTCTAGTGTTTGTGGTGGTTGTGACTATCGAGATGTTAGCCTAGCATTTCAAATAAGTCCAAGATCTGCAAATTGTGCAGGATTAGATTTAGCTACAGCAGTAAAAGAATGTGGTGGAGATAGATGTAGATTTGAAGAACTTCAACAAAGAAGTAGGGAAGGCAATCCTTCCACTTCTTTGGGGGAAACATTATTAAATTCAGATAAATTATTACTTATATCAAAAGGAGCTGAAAATGATAACTGAAAATGTAAAGGGATTTAGGGATATTGAAGGAGAAGAAGCTTGGAAAAGAGCTCGAATTAAAGAAATTCTATCTAAGAAATTTGAACTTTATGGATATGAATTAGTTGAAGCTCCTATTGTAGAATATGAAGAGTTTGTTAAGGGAAATAATGAAAATGATGAAGCTGTTTCTGATATATTTAAATTAAAAGATAGAGGAGATAGAAAACTAGCTTTAAGATATGAAGTTACATTTCAATTAAAAAGACTTTCACAAAATAAGAAATTGCCCTATAAAAGATATCAAATTGGTGAGGTATTTAGAGATGAACCAATCTCACCAAATAGATTTAGACAGTTTACCCAGTGTGATATTGATAGTGTTGGTGCAGGTATTAAAAGTGAAGCAGAAACTCTTGCAGTGGTTAGGGATGTTTTTGAAGAATTGGGTATTAAGGTTACAATTTATGTAAACAATCGAAAATTGTTAAATGAAATTCTTGAATCTTGCGGAGTAAAAGATTCAGACAAAGAGGAAGTTATTCGTGAAATAGATAAAATGGATAAACTCTCTGAAAAAGAAGTTATGGACAACTTAAAAAAATATAATGCTGAAAAATTAGTTACTATTTTTAAAAATAAAGAAGAGTATTTTAAAAAATTCTCTTCATACAAAGAAATTGAAGAATTAAAAAAGTATTGCGCATACTATGGAGTTAAGTTTGTTTTTCAACCAACTTTGGCAAGAGGTTTATCATACTACATTGGAAGTGTTTTTGAAGTAAAAACAGATAAAATAAAAGAAACAATTGTTGGTGGAGGAACTTACATGATTAACGGTTCTCAGTCTACTGGACTTTCATTTGGTTTAGATAGAATAACAAATTTGGCTAATTTAAAAGAACAAAAAAGAGAATGTTTAATAGTTTCTTTAGATCAAGATAAAGTTTCAATTGAACTTTCAAAATTAATAAGAAAAAATAATATTCCTTGCAGTGTTATGTTTGGTAAACCATCAAAGGCTTTGGAATATGCTAATACTAAACAAATTAGTTCTGTTGTTTTTATTGGAGAAGATGAAGTAAAGAGCAAGAAGTATAAGTTAAAAGATATGATTTCGGGTAAGGAGTTTAAGGTGAATGAGAAAGAGTTGGTTAAGAAATTAAGTTAGTTATTGTATATGAATTCTTAAAAACTTAACTTTTTAATAGGATTTATGAAAAGAAAAGATATTGATTGGCTTAAAAATGATGCTCGATGGTTAGCCGCTTTTAGAAAATTAGTTAGACTGCCTGTTAAAAGAAATAGGGTGGCATCTAAGCGGGAAAACTATGTTCTTTTTCTTTCAGGGTTTTATGGAAACAAACCTCTTACTTGGGATTCTTATGATGAGGTTATGGAAAGTGGATGGAGTGGTAATGTAAATATAAGGTCAAAAAAAGGTATAGAGAGAGGGTTAGTAGAATATGATACCCCAATATCAGAATTAAAATCAAGAGCTGAAAAATGGAGATTAAAAAATAAACATTTAGAATCAGAAATAACATTTAATCAGAAAATGCCCGATGACCACTTAATCATCCAAGGCGAAGTAATGAACTGGATAAGAAGGCTGTACCTTCATTACTCAACCTTAAAAAAACCAATGAATATTGGATTAAGAGAAGAATCTTTTTATGCAGAATGTGTTGAAGCTTTAAAATTATTGAAAGGAACAATGGATCCACCAAGTTTTGAAAATTTAGAATGGCTTCTTGAACATTTTCCAGATTCTGTTATAGAATTTAGCACATATGACATTCCATTAGGAAACCTTAATAGAAATACGGTATTTTGGGAAGTTAGAGATTATTAATTATTTATTTAGTTTCTATTTTCTCAGGTTCTTCATCCTCTTCAGTTTCCCAGCCTTCTTCCTTTAGTTCATTTAATTTGTCTTTATCTAAAAGGTCTTCAAATTTTCTTTCTATATTATCAGTTACTATTTCGTTTCCTTCATCTAGCTCATCTTCAAATTTTCTCAGTCTTTGTTTTAAAATCCAAATCTCTTCAAGGTATCTTTCTTGATCTAGCCAGAGTTTGCTTTGAGTGTCCAGGTGTAAAAGTGGAATAAAATGATATATTCTTTTATCTTTTTCTAAGCCTGCAAATTCTGTAAATGATACTTTTTCCTGTTTTTGAAAAATAGCTTTTACTCTTTCATGAACTTCTTTAATTCTTTGAGCTAATCCGGGTCCTTTTTTTGGCATGAAGAGTTGAGCTCTTTCATAGATCTCTTTTTCTCGTTCCTTTCTCACAGTTCTACGGGTTTCTGTTTCCATGGCCTTGTTAAGAGCAGACATTAACTCTTGAATGCTGATCTTTCTAAATCTTGGTAAAGGGGTCCTTGGTAGTAAAAGAGGGATGTCTTCATCCATGTCTGGACTAAACTCTATTTTCTCTTCTTCCTGCTTTTTATTGTTAAAAAGTACATCATCAAGGTCCTTGATATAGCGGTTTATTAGGACTTCTGACTTAATTCTTAGAAGAAGGGTGCAGACAACCAGTACCTTGCTACTAACCATAAAATTGGCTTCCTCAAGCTCCCTAATCCGTTCTAGGTATCTTTGGGCAAGTAGGACAAGATCTATGTCCCAGGGGTCCAATTGCTCGCTATTTATGAGGTCATAGATTATCTCTTGCCAGGAAAGGCCATCACCAAAGACAAAGTCTTGGAACTGCTCCTGACCGATTTTTTCGGTTTTTCCCAAGTTTTGAGGGTTTTTTGGTTCAGCCATATAGACCAGAGATTCAAAGAATTTATAAAGCCTATTATTATCCTAAAGGGGCTAAAGAAGAGGCCAAAAGTGTATAGTCATTTTAGAAGAGTAACAAAACGAAAAGTTTAAATACTACATAAGCTATCAATTATTATCACCTCTTTTTCCCCATTAGAGGCAATTCAACACTCTTTTTGAACGTTGGATTTCCTCTTTTCGGGGTTTGTCTCTTTCGGCAGCGATGCTCGAAAAATACAAGAAGAGGAAAGATAAAAGATAAAATGAGAACAATCAATTTAAAAACAGACCGCATAGGATTAGGTAAATTATTAGAATTTGTTGAAAGTGATGAAAATCTTGTTAGAGTTGATTCTGTAAAGGATGGAGAACCAGTTTTTAGCATAGGGGAAATTACTTCTGAAAGAATTGATCCTAAAGATAAGGGTGGAAGATTTTTAACTTTTGTATATAATGTTCGTATTGAAGCAACTTCAAATGTAGGTGAACATAGAGATAGAATTAATGATCTCTATGATGTACTAAAAAAGGTTATGCAATATTAAACATATTATTGTAATAAAAATTATATTTATTTATTAAATAAAAAAGAATAGCAGAACAAGCCATTATTGTTAAATTATGAATTTTGGCCCTGCTTTTATATTAATTCTAAAGGTTTTAGTTTGAATATTTGGCTATAAGATGTATATACTGAAATCTATCAATCCTTAAATACCTTGAATATAACAAAAAATAATGATAAAAAGAAAAATAATATTTTTTGCATTAACTTTTGTGTTTTTATTGGCATTTGTTGCTGTATCTTCAGCTGCGTCTTTGTCTTCAGAAGACCTCTTAAAAATATCTGAATGTAAAAAAAATTGTGGAATCTTTCAAGAAGAAGAAAGAATTATCTGTAAGCAAAGTTATAATTCTTGTACAGAATCTTGCAATGAAGCGTCTTCTCTATGTTTAGAACAACAAAAAGGAATTTTAAATTCTTGTAAGAATTCATGTAAAGATCAAAAATCTTGTGTTTATGGTTGTAGCAAAGAATTCAATAACAATAAAAGAATACTTTGCAGACAAATTGATTGTAAGGCTACCTGTTCTTCAGAATATTCTAAATGTAAAATAGATGTTAAAGAAAAGTATAAAGAATGTCCAAAAAACTGTAGATATACTGCCCTAAGTATTAATAATACCTGTGAAGATGGAAGATATCAAGGAGGAGATAAATTTCTCAGAGATTGTGAAGTTTGCACCTGTGAATTTGATTCAAAAGTAAACTGTAAGAAATCAGATTTTTGTAATTTTCAAAACCTTAATGTTTCAAAAGATACGTGTGTAGCTTCTGGTGGTTTCTTTCAGCAACTTTGTAAGGGTCCTTATTTTGGAATTGGTTGTGGCAGAGAATATTATTGTCAATGTGGCGGTAATAATGGATATACTTGTCCTACAAATTACACTTGTATTAAAGAATTTAAAGGTCCGGGAATAAAACAACAATCAGTTTCTGGATGGAAAACCCTTCTTGGTAAAGACCTGGGTAATATTGGCCTTTGTGCAAAAAACCCTGTTTTAGAAAGCTGTGGCGATGGCATTTGTAATAATGTACTAGCTCCGGGTTCAGATGTGGCAGAAACTTCATTTAACTGTCCGAGAGATTGTTTTTGAATATAATTTTAGCTAAGATCTTATATTAATTACTTACTTTTTCTTATCATCAGTTACACTTTTCGAAGGCTTAAAATGTTTATTTTTGAAGAAATTTTCACTGTTACTATACAATCTATTCTTTGGTCTGATAAGCCTCGAAAGTCTAGAAGAAACAAGGTGATAATTTTTTGATTGTGTTGAACCTATGTATTTGTAATGTTTTTGTTTAGGCATCTTACGCTTTACATAAACATTTTTTTCAACTGTTCTAGTTCTATAAACGGGTTTTTCAACTGTTCTGGTCATATAAACCGGTCTATCAACAAACCTATCAACTATTTTATCAACATATTTAACAATTGGTTTGTAAACATACTGGACAACAGGTTTTTCTATTGTTTCTACTGTTATATGTTCTACTTGTTGAAAAATATTTTTTTGAATAAGGAAAAAAATAATTATAGCATAAATTACAATAAGTATACTGCTTATAACAATTACCTGTACAACATTTAATCCTAAGAATAATGTGATTACTGCAACAAGTATCAGTACAATAACTCCTATAAAATAAGCAAGAAAAAAGTTCTTCAGATGATCTTTATTCTTTTCTTTAAATTTTGTTGATACATCACCCATATTAAGACTAATAAACTTCAACTTATAAATCCTTGTCTTTAAAGTAAAGTTTATAACCTAGCTTGCATATGTATAAATATGAAACATGAAATGACTTCAACAAGCTTTGAAATAGAAGGATATAAAGTTGTTAAGACACTTGGAATTGTTAGAGGAATAATAGTTAGATCTAGATCTTTGATTGGTAATATTGGAGCAGGAATTCAATCTCTTTTTGGAGGCAATATCACACTCTATACAGAACTTTGTGAAAGGGCTAGAAAAGAGTCATTTGAAATGCTGCTAAAGCATGCTGAGGAGCTTGGAGCAAATGCTGTTATTGGTGTGAGGTATGATGCAACTGAAATTTCTGCAGGAATTGCAGAGGTTATTTGCTATGGAACTGCTGTTGTTGTAAAGAAATAAAATTTTAAATTCTAAGCATGATAAAATGGTATACATTGATGGATCTAAAAGAGCAGGATGGGATGATTTATATGAAGACTGTTTTGAGGGGATAAATCAGATCATTGAAGATAATCTTGAACTTAAACATAATGATGAACTAATTAATAATGTTTTTTATAGGTTAATTGAAGCTCTTAATGGAGCAGAGGTTAGAATGCAGAATCTTGAAGGAGGAGAAGAATTAAAAAAAGAGTGGTTTGTTAAACTAAAGGATATTAAAGATTATGCTAAAAATGCAGATAGTCCTAATAAAAAAGTTATAGCAATAACAATTATTGATCAGTTTCTAAGAGCAACTTATTAAAAGATTAATTAATATAATTATAAGTTGTAGTTAATCCTTTGATGTTTGTTGAAACACAGTCTACATAAGATTGAGTATTTAGAGATAGACTTGTTTGGTTCAAGCTTTGTTTTTTACAGTTGTTTACTAGACTTAAAAGGTCATTGAAGAAATTATCATTTTTTAGATCATTGGCTGAAAATACATCAGAACTCAAGTTTTTTTGGTTTAGAGCACTGGAGCAATTCTTAACACAGTCTGTTTGGGGCAATAATTCTGTTTTATTTTGTGCATTTTGTTGCAATTCTAAAGGACATGAATATTGACAAAGGATTGCTTCGTAGGAAGCTTTTTTATAATCATTAATTAAATTAACCTTTTTTTGTTGAGGCATATAGCTGAAAACTACATAAGAAAGAGCTATTGCAATTACTGCAACAACTATTGCTATTGTAACAACGCTCTTTAATGAAAAACTCTTTGCCATTTTTAAGTTTAATAATAATACTATTTAAAGTTTATGAAGATAAAGTAATAGAATTAAGCAGTCTTGAATTCGGTATAGCTGCATTTTCCGCAGTAGAGTCTATTTTTTGCGTTCATTAAAAATATTCCAGGACCACATCTTGGACAGAATCGTTCTCTTTTAATTGTATTTCCCTCTATCTTGTACTTAGTGTATTTCTTACTAGTTGGTTTGTTTTTATGCGGTTTTTTTCCTTTTTGTTCAGTTTTTTTCTTGGCCATTGTGTAATTATTCTTTTTTAGCTTCAGCAGCTTCCTTAGCTAGTTTCTTTTTTACTTTTCTTGGTATTACTTCCATCTTTTTTCTACTTTCAGGAGAATCATAAACTCTTGCAGTTATGATTGTTTTTTTAGTTCCAAAAAGACTATCAATCTTTTCTATAACTACGGTTTCTTCTGATTTTTTAAAATGTTCTGAAATAGCTTTGATTGCTTCTTGTTTTGAGAGAGTCATTTGATTTTCAACTAGGGCTATAACTTCTTGTCTATGAAGCAATGAATTTTTTCTATCTTCTTTAATTTGCATTTTAAATTTTAATTAACTGGCTTTTTAATTATTTAGTTTTTTGAGTATAATCGCCCTTTTTAGAAAGGTTAAGGTTTTTGGCAAATTCTGAGTTTTCAGGGTTAATAATAATTACTCTTCCCTTAAGCTTATCTAATTGAACCCTTTCTAGTTTTGTATCTACTTTTTTTGGCTTTTCAGCTCTTTCTTCATTAGTTTCAGTATCATTTAAATCTTCTTTCATTTTTAGTTAATAATTATTTTTTAGGTTTTTTAGTTACCTTTTTTTCTTCTTTAGCTTGATCTTTTAGGGCTTTTTTCTGTTGCTTTTTTTCTTCTTCAAGCCATTCAATTTTGCCAAGCCCAGGTTGTCTCATTTTAAGACCTATTTTGGGTTCACCTAGCTTGTAGCTTATTGCAACAATTCTTGCTATGCAGGCATCACCTTTTTTAAGGCTTTTTTTACCTGACTTAGAAGTAAGAGTATTTGTTTTACTAAAGCTAACATAGTCATCCATTGTTTGGCTTATGTGTACCATTCCTTGCATTGAACCTAGATTAATAAATGCTCCAAAATTGGTTATTTCTGAGATTGTTCCAAAAACTATTTCTTGCATTTCAGGTTTCCAAACAACTAACTTGAAAAGTGACTTATAGTATGCTGCACCGTCGCCAGGAATTATGATTCCATCTTCAATTTCGCTTACTCCAGCTACAGCAATTACCATTCCCAACTCCTTGTCAAAGTGATTTGTATAACTTTGTTTAAGTTGCTCTTCTACTGCTTGCTTTGTAGGCAAACCAAATAGCTTTGGTTCAACTCTAATAAAGTCTTCAACTTCAATTAAATAGAACATTTTATCTCTGTAATTTTTACTACTTATAATGATAAAAGTAGGTTTATAAAACTTACCCTTAGCAAGTTTTATGGTTCTACCCAGGTAGGGGGATAAAGCTTTTAAAGTTCTTTTTATAGGAATTATTATGGGAAAAGCTAAAGCAAGATCTGAATCTAAACATGGAAAAGATAAACGAGTTCATAAAAATGATTATGCTACATGTAGTAAGGCTAGACAAGTAGCTGCTGAACTTAATGTTGATGGATCTAGGACAAACATACCAGTTATAAGAAGTGAATCAGGTGGTGGAAGAAAAGACACTGGATTTTGGAGAGGGTTTGGGGATGCTTTTGGAAATAGATCTTACGATACTAGCAGAGTTTATGGAGAAGTGTATGATTCTTCTAGAGATTATAGAGAAAGAGAAAGCGGAAGGATTCTTTAGGTTTACTTTATTTTTGTTTCTTTTTTCTGTTAAATACCCAATTACCAAATTTGTATACTCCATAGGTTATGAAAAGAGCTGCAAAAATGTCGATTGTATAATGTGCATGCATCAGCATAACTGTTGATGCTAGAATTATTGTTGCTGCTAGGAAAAACCATTTTATCTTTTTGTCCTTAAATAACCAAAATCCTAAAAATGCAAAAGCGGTATGGCCAGAAAAGAATAAATCATTTTGAAAGCTGAAAAAAGCTGGCCCTGCCGTAATAAGATAGGTAGTATCTAAAGGAGTTAACATTGGAGTTAAGCATAGGAAAATGTCTCTTACAATGTTTAGAATAGCCATCTGAAAGATAACAATATGAAGATTTTTTGGTTGGAAAAATAAAGGATAAAGCAACAAAATAGCAAAAACTATCCAAAGACCTGGACCGTAGAGGAAACCTAAATCAATTGATTTAGTGTTATCAATGATTATGTCTGCTGGGAGACCTCTTGCAACAGTATCTACATATAAGCCAACATAGTGGTATAAGACTGCAGAAACAATCAGAAAAATAACAGACAATAAAATCAAATATTTACGTTTAAAAAGTTCTTTTTCCCACTGATTATAATTAAATTTAATCTTAGCCATTGATGTTTATACTATAGCTATCCTCTTTTTATTCCGAATAGTTAAGAATTTTGGTTTTAAATTGCTTTGGGTTAGCTTGTTTATCCTAATTTTAAGGTCTTTATCAAGTGTGGCTACACATAGCTCACTTTTTATTGTAGAAATATGTTCAACAATTGCTGAATCTGCATCTTTTTTGTTTGAGTTTATAATTTTTATTTTCTTATTTTTTAATAAAACCAATGCTAATTCTGCGGATTCTCTTTCTGTTATTTTTAATTCTTTTTTTTCTTTTAATATTTTTAATTCATTGAGAACTTGTTCTGGAATTTTAATTGTATATAGCCCAAAAAGTTCATCTAACTGTGAGAATAAATCTATCTTTTGTTTAACACAAGTCAGGATAAAGTTTGTATCTAGCAAGATTTCCATGATAGCTATAGGAAAGAATAGTATATAAAATATTTCTTAGTAAATATTTTATGAGGCGAAAAGCTTAAATATTAAATATTAACCAGATTAGCATGAAGTCAAGAAATGTTAAACTAGGATTTGGAATAGGGTCTCTTTTGATACCTTGTATAGCAATGATAGTTGCATTTAATATGGGTAGGTCTCACGAGGCTGCTAATCAAGCTAGACATAACCACTTAGTAGATAGAGTTGCTATAATTGCTGACACAAATAATGATGGAGTAACATCTCCTGAAGAGTGGGCAAAAGTATATAGAGAAACTGGCGTATATTTTGATTATTTGCACCCTAGAGAGTTAAGTGATAAACAACTTGGCAGTTATTTAGATGCTCATGTAGATAGAATCATAGAAAGAGAAGCAAAATATGGTGCAAATTTAACGTAAAATTTTTACATAATTCTTTTCAATATATGCTTTAAGTAAATTAATTGAAGGAGGGTTAAATCGATTTATTTATAAACAGATTAGGAGTCTGATTATTATGGGCGCGTAGTTTAATGGTTAGAATTTTCGGCTCCAGACCGAACGATGAGGGTTCGATTCCCTCCGGGCCCATAGCTATGTCGGAGGGAAGTATTCAGTTGGTTTCTTAGAAAACAACTTACCAAGAATCATTGATTCTTGTGGACCTCCGGGCCCATTTTATATAAAAAAGAGTACAAAAAGGTTTATAAACGCTCAAATCTGGGAGAATTTCATGGCAATAAAGAAAGACCCCTATGAGAAACATGCTGCAGGATTCAAAAATGAGAAAGATGTAGAGGAAGAACTAGAGGAAGATGGTGAAAGAATAGATGAGATAGATAAGGGTCACTTTGAAGATGATGATATTGATAAAGAGTTGGAAAATGATTTTGAAGATGATGATTGGTAAACCTTTTATTAATATGGTTGATTATAGAATAATTTTGAAATTACACCATAATTGTTTGTGTTTACGCAAAACATCCCTAACTAATTTAGATTTAAGCATATTTATAGATTAATATAAATTCATGAAGTGATGTGCGTGGAATGAGCTATTGTTTATAACTTTTCAGAAGTTTTCTTAAGATATTTTTATAGACTAAGCTTTTTCAACTTTTATTGCATTAACTGGACAGATATCTTGTGCCTCTTTTGCACATTCTTTATCAGTTTTCTGAGTTTTGAGTTTTGCTTTGCCGTTTTTTAATTCAAAAACTTTATCACAGGTAGCAACACAAGCTCCGCAACCAATGCACTCTTTTTCACTTAAAGTTACTTTGTACATATTAAAAAGAAAAAAACTTAGTTTATAAAGTTTGTTAAGGAGTTTTTATTTTGTAACACCAATTGGTAATAACAAACAAAAAGATTTATATACTGGCCTTTTAGGTTAGTTGGATGGCTCAAAACCTAACATTAATACCAAGAGAAATAGAAGAACTAGAGGGAGCTCTTAAAACACTAAATTTAAATGGTGGGAGTGATGATGAAAAAAGAAGTGTTGCTACAAAACTAGCTGACCTACAATTTAAAGATGGAGACTGGTATGGAGCAGTTCATAATTATGTAGCTTATGGATGTGAAGGAAGAGAGGATAGAATAAGAGAAGCTGCAGCCAGATATAATAATTGGTTATCAAGAGGGCAAGCATTTGCTTATCTTAAAGATCTTGGAAATCTTGTGCCAATTCTTGAAGATTTAAGAGCAAGTTCTGACAGTTGTCTAAATGAATTAATAAGTAGGTTTATTGGTTCGAGGGTAGTTAGTAGATTTGGAGATGAAGAAAAAAGGTGGATTAGTGACAGAGGATTTGATGGACAAAAACCTGGTTTTGTAGATCGTTCTTTAGTTATGGCTCACTCTATTGCAAGGAATTATGATCTTGGAATAGGAATTGCTAAAGGAGGGCTTCCTTTAGCTTATATGTTTAATTTATTTGGATTAGATATTAGAGTTGTTGAATCACATCCAAGATATAATGGAAGAATGAGAAAAATTCCTACATTTAAAGCTCATGATGATATTTCAGATATAAGAGGTAAAAGAATTCTTGTGTTAGAAAATGATACTTTAAGTGGAAAAACTCTTGAAAGAGTGGGTAGTGAATTAGTAAGATATAATCCTGCTACAATAGATGTGGCATTTATTTATGATCCTATAAATCCAAGAACTATGGGAAATGGGACTCGTGTAGATGTTATACCCCGAAGGATATATAGAGAAACATACTTTCCAAAAGATTTTAGTTATAATAGTCTAGGTGAAGCTGTTAAAGAGTTAGAAAGAAGATTAGATGGTTAATTCTTTAGGTTGATTAAATGTAGTAGAAAGATTTAAATAAGTGAGCTCACTTATCAGTTTATGACTAATATAACCCTTTCAATTGATGATGAAGTTTACAAAAGAATGCGAAAATTTTCTGAAATAAGATGGAGTGAATTTGTCAGAAAATGTGTTCAAAAAAGAATCGAAGAGCTTGAAAGTATAAAATCAAGTGTTTTTGCTGATGATAGGCTTCTTGCTGAAAATTGGTTGAGTAAGGAGGATAATGTTGCATGGAAAGATTTGTAAAAGGTGATGTTGTGGTAACTCCTTTTCCCTTTTCAGATTTAAAATCATCAATCAAAAGACCTGCTTTAGTTGTAGCAAATTTAAAAGGTGATGATATAATTCTGTGCCAGATTACTTCAAAAGTTCATCCAGACCCCTATCAAGTTTTATTAAATCAAACAGACTTTTCTGATGGATGTTTAAATATAAATAGTTTCATAAAGCCTTCAATATTATTTACTTTAAGAGAGTCTATAATTTTATATAAAGTTGGTAAGATTAGCAAAAAAAAGATAAAAGAAGTTGAAGATAAAATTTGTGGGATAATTAGAGGTTAGACAAAGGATTATCCGATAACTATTTAAACTTTAAAGACTATTATAATTTATGGAAAAAGAATTGAAAATAACAAAAGAAATAACTCCAAAAGATATGTCTTGTGTACTGGGAGCTTGTCCAGCAATATTTGAAACAAATAACAGTTCTTATGCTGTAATTGGGAAAGTGTTAGATGCAAAGAATTTAGGAATTGAAAATAGACTTGGTAAAAATGAAGTTTTAATTGAAGTTCCTAAAAAATTAATTGATAAAAAAATTAGTCACTAGTTAACAAAAAGTTTAATCACTTGCTTTACTTTTTATCTTTCCAGTGCTTGTGATGCTTAGAAATATCATTTTCCCAGAGAGAATCTGTCATCTTTTTCATTTTCTTTGAGTAATCATCAAGATGTTTCTTAACATTTTTATCTCGGACAATATCATAACTTCCATTGTATGAGGGTTTTGCACCATACTTTTCCACTAGGAACCTTGAAACTTCTGGATTATCAATTATTGCACAGGGAGTTAGAAGGTTTTTATTATCACAGTATGGTTGAGCTTCTTGAATAGCCTTGAAGAATGGAGATTGAATAACATCTACTAATTTCTTTCCTTTGATGTTATCTACTGAAAACTGGAAAAATACGCATGGTTCTACATTTCCTTGGCAGTTAATATGAAAGTATCCACCAGGTCTTGCTCCAGCCATACAGCCTCCAACAAACTGACCATCATTCCAGAAATCTCCCAAGAAAATAGGTTTAGTATTTCTTACTTCATTTACTTTTAATCTTAGTTTATTTCTTTGTTCTGGAGTAGACATAAGGCTTACATCTGGCTTTCTTCCGATTGGTATGTACTGGAAAAACCAACCAAATGAAGCTCCCTTAGCAATCATTAGATCAAAAAATTCATCGGACATTATTACTTCTGAATTCTTTTTTGTTGGTGTGGCTGAGAATCCAAAGATTACTCCAGCTTCTTTTAGATTATCCATAGCTTCCATTACTTTTTTAAATACTCCCTTACCTCTTCTCAAATCTGTTTCTTTTTCAAGACCTTCAACAGAAATTGCAGGAGCAACATTACCAAGCTCTGCAAGTTTTCTTGCTAATTCTTTGTTGATTAAAGTACCATTTGTGTAGACTTGAAATTCCATATCATTGTGCTTCTTAAATAAATCAAGAATTCCAGGGTAAACAAAGGGTTCTCCTCCAGAGATTGTTATAAAGTAGATTCCAAGCTGTTTAGCTTCTGTAAGTATTCTATCAACTTCTTCGTATGGAAGAGTTTCATCCATTGAATATTCGCTTGCATAGCAACCAACACATTTAAGATTACATTTTGCAGAAGGACTAATTACAAAAAAGAAAGGAAGTCTAAAACCAAGTTTTTTTTCTAGTTTTCTCTTTTGTTTGACACCGATTATTCCAGCATTAACAAAGAAATTTTCAACCATCTTTTTCTTAACATTTGGAGAAGCTCTTCTAAAGGCCTCTTTTACCAATTGAATAGCCGGATGTTTACTTTTAAATGCCTCAATAATTGCATCTGCTTGTCTTTTTGTATCTGGGTCACGTATAAGAAATCTCTTTCCTAATTTAACTGCACGGATAAGATTCTCATCAGAAGCTGTAGCAGCTAAATTGATAATTTTTCTCAGGGTTGCTCTTTTAATTGCTTGAATCATCACTTACTCCTATAGTTTTGAATATAATTTGTAGTATATAAATATTTATTTCTTAGACTTATTTGCTTTTTCTGGAAAGTCTTTTTTCCAAACAGGATCGTATAACTTTTTAACTTCTTTAGAATATTTATCCATTCCTTTCATTATCTTTTTATCTTTGATTATTACATCTCCTCCAGGGTGAGTTGTGTGACAATTAAACATGCTAAATATATCTCTAGCTTCTTTTGGATTGTCAATCCACATGCAAGGCATGTAATGATTCTCATTAAATGGTTGTCTTTTTCTAAGCTCTTTAAAGAAATCACTTTTCATTATTTCAATTAGGGGTTTGTTTTTTATGTTATCGACTGCCATGTGAGTAAATATGCATGGTTCAACATCTCCTTTTGATGTTATGTGGACGTAATGTTTACCAGCTATACAGCCTCCAACATAGGGAGCATCATTCCAGAAATCAACTATAAAAATTTGCTTTGTATTTCTAACATGTTTCCAACGATCTAAAAGCATCAATCTTTGTTTTGGAGTAGGCATTAATTTTAAGTTTGGATCTTCTCCGACAGGCATATAAAGGAAGTGCCAAGCAACAAAGGCTCCTTTAGAAATCATAAAGTCAACATATTCATCACTGCTAATTAAATCTGCATTTTTACTTGTTACAACAACTGAGTAACCAAACGGAACTCTGTATCTTTTTAGTAAATCCATAACTTTCATGGCATTATCATAAACACCTTTTCCACGACGAGCATCTGTTTCTTTTTTATAACCTTCTACACTAATTACTGGAATTATATTGCCTAAATCCCTAATTTGTTTAACTACCTCTTCAGTCATTAATGTCCCATTTGAGTAAAACTGAAAGAATGATTTATTATGTTTTTTACACATTGCAAATAGCTGATCTTTGATAACTAGGGGTTCTCCACCAAGTATTGTAAAAAGAGCAGTGCCCATTTTTTCTCCTTGAGTAATTATACTGTCAAAAGTTTCAATTCCTAGATCATCCTTCATATCATATTTTCCAGCATAGCAACCAATACATTTAAGATTACATCTCATTGAAGGGGAGATTAAAATTGAAAATGGGGCACAACTTCCGCTTTCTTCAACTTCTTGTCTTACTTTTTGTCTTTGAATAAGGCCTCTAATAAGTAAGTTTTCAATGAATTTGTCTCTACAGTTAGGATCCATATCTTGAACAATACGTCTCATAAATTTAACAGCTGGATGATCTTCTTTAATTAATTTTTTGACTTGTTCAATTGCGCTAATTGTAGTTTTATCAGAAGTAAACTTTTCAAATACATTTGCAATTCTTATCATATTTTCATTAGAAAGATTGCTAAGACTAAGCAAGATTTTTTTAACTAGCTTCGCCTCTGCTTTTTCTTTTAACGATTGATAAACACCCATGGAAAAGAGAGGAAAATTGTGTTTTTAAAGGTTATTGATTGGTTGTGAGTAACAAACAATGACTAACTGGTAGAATTCTGAATTTCTAGATCTTTATACTGTTTATACACATGCTCTTTAAGCTCATCCAGGAGTTTTTTGTTCTCGGGTTTTAAAAGATGAGAATATCTGCCTTGAAGTTTAAAGTATTCCTCTAAACTAATTGGAGATTCATTTTTTGTTAAAATTAATTTTCCGGTTATTATTTCATACAATGGCCAGACATTTGATTTGAATGCCAATAAAGCTAAGTCATAGCTCATGTCAGCTGTCATTTTCCAACCTGGAATACATGGACATAAAATCTCAATATATGATGGTCCGTTAACATTTAGGGCAAATTTAATTTTTCTGTAGAGATCTGGTAAATTATGCAATGAAGCTGTTGCTACATAGGGAATATTATGTGCAGCAATAATTTTTGACAAAGGTTTTCTATACTGAGATTTTCCAATAATCTTTGAGCCTATTGGTGTTGTTGTAGTCCAGGCATATTTTTCAGTTGCGCCTGAACGTTGAACTCCGGTATTTTCATATGCTTCATTATTAAGACAAATGTACAAGAATTTATGACCTCTTTCCAGAGCTCCTGAGAGAGATTGAAGCCCTATATCATATGTTGCTCCGTCTCCGCCAAATGCAATTACATTAACGTCATTTTTTCCTTGAATGTTTAAACCTTCCCTAATTCCACTTGCTACTGCAGCAGCATTTTCAAATGCTGTGTGAATGTATGGAACTTTCCAAGATGTTAATGGAAAGGGTGTAGAGTAAACTTCTGGACAACCTGTGGCTTGTACAACAACTGTATTTTTTCCTGCAGCTTTTAGAACATGTCGTATTGCTATGGCTTCACCACAACCTAAACATGCTCCGTGACCTGGAGAGAATAATTCTTCCTTTGGTATTCCGGCTATTAGATCATTATTATTTAAGTCAGCCATTCTATCTCCTGCAAATTAAATGCTTTTTCAATATGCTTTTCTGTAACATCTCTGCCACCAAGGCCAGCAATATAACCTTTAACATTTAATTTTTGTTTATTATTTGAGATTTGGTCAAATAAAACATCTCTAATCTCTGTGAATAGAACACCTTTATTTCCTACTGAAATATCTCTGTCAAGGATTATTAAATTTTTTAACTTTTTACATGTGGAGATTAAACTTTGAAAATCTTTTCTTGGAAATGGTCTAAATAGAGATATCTTTATCATTCCAACTTTTTTACCTTGCTTTCTTAGATCGTCAATAACTTTTCTTGTTGTTCCGCAAATTGTTCCCATGCAAACAATTATTTTTTCTGCATCTTTTGTTTGATATCCCTCAAAAAATGAATAATTTCTTTTGAACTTTTTTGAAAATTCGCTTTGAACTTGTTTAATTGTGTTTAGGGAAGATAAAATATCATCTTGCTGTTGTTGTTTTATTTCCATGTAATATTCTGGTGAGGCAACAGAGCCCAGAGTAACTGGTTTTTTTGGATCTAGTGGAAATGGAAATTTCAATGGCGGTAGAAAAGAATCAACCTCTTCCTGAGAGGGCATGTCAACATTTTCAAAGACATGAGTTAGGGTAAAGCCATCCATACAAATCATGCTTGGAATTAGAACTTTTTCAGAGATTTTAAATGCTTGAATCATTCTGTCTACAGATTCTTGAGTAGATTCTGCATAAAACTGTAGCCAACCCGAATCTCTTTCAGCTATTGAATCACTATGATCATTCCAAATGTTTATTGGAGCTGATAGAGTACGATTTGCTACCATCATTACAATAGGAAGTCGCAAACCTGCTGCGATAAATAACATTTCACTCATGTATTTTAATCCTTGGGAAGATGAAGCTGTGTAAGTTCTAACACCTGTGGCAGATGAACCTATTGCTGCACTCATTGCTGAATGTTCTGATTCAACATTTATTATTTTAGCATCAATCAAACCATTTGCTGCAAATTCAGTCATTGCTTCAGCATTGTGAGTTTGAGGAGTTATTGGATAAATTGGAATAACTTTAGGTCGACATAATCTAACTGCTTCTGCGACTGCCCGTGATGCTTCTTGAATTGATTGTGTCATTTTAATATTTTTCCCATGATGTATGTATCTGAATATTTTCCATTGTCAAGTAACATGCCTACTTTTTTTGTTCCTTCAATTTTAAAACCACATTTTTTTGCTAATTTAAAAGAGGGAATATTTTTTATAGACATTTCAGTATCTGCTTTTTTAAATCCTCTTTCTTTTGCATATTTCAATGCTAAATTTAATAATTTAGTTCCAATGCCCCTTCCTTGATAATCTGGATGTACCATCCAACCAAATTCAACTCTATGTTTTAATTTATTTTCTTTAGTTCCATGAAAAAACACTCTGCCAATAATCCTATCATTATCCAAGGCTATAAGATTAAAACTATTTGAAGATTTGTCGGAAAGTCTTTTCCTTAATTTTTTAACTCCTTCCTTATCATATAATTTATCTGAGCCCATATACAAAAACTTTTTTGTTTTTAATCCATAGTTAAACAATTCGGCAATTCCCGTTTCATCTCCTACTTCAGCTTTTCTAAATATAATTTCATTTTTCATTTTTCAACCTCAACCATTTTTATACATTTAACAGGACATATTTTTGCACAGATTCCACAACCTTTGCAAAATCGTTCTATATTTTCAAAGTAACCTTTATCATTTTGTTTAAATGCAATGTCTGGACAATATTGCCAGCATTTTGCACATTTTATACATTTTGAGTAGTCTGTGATTGGTTTGAAATTTCTAAAGCTAACTTTCTTTGCAATTTCTGAATTTCCTACAGTTGTTATTGCTGCGCCAGTGTTTATCTTCATCTTTTTTTTGGTTTGGTTTGTCATTTTTTCCATTCTGTTTTTAGTAATCCGGTAATATATTCATCATGAATCCTGCCTGTTGCTTTTGATTTTACGGCTTTTCTTCTCATACCTTCAATTTTAAAGCCGAATTTTTTCTGCATCTTAAAAGAAGAAGGATTTCCTTTAAAAAATCCGTGCTCAATTTTTCTCAATTTTAACTTCTCAAATGCAAATTTTAGTTGTGCTCCAAAGGCTTCTGATCCATACCCTAAATGGTGGTATTTTTCATTAATCCAAATACCTCCTCCGGCTATGCCATTAAATTTATCTATATTATTTAGCCCTATCCCTCCAATAACTTTTTTCTCCGATTTAAGTTCAATAGCAAATTCATAAGATTTCTTATCTTTCTTTTTAGCATTTTCAATACAATAATTTACCCACCATTCAGCATCTTTTCTAGTGTATGGATAAGGAAGTAGGGCCATCCACTTTGAAACATTTAAATTATTTGCACCTTCTATTATATCATTTATATCTTTTTTATTCCATTCTCTTAAAATTAGTCTTTTAGTTTCAAGTTTCATCTTAAATTTTTTCCTTTATTATTCTTTACTTCTTCATAGGTTTCTCTTACCGCTCTCTTGTTTTGTTCGATTAGAGCGGGTTTATTTTTGAATTTGTCTTCAATTGCTCTTTCTAGAGATTCTAATTTTACTATATTTGTGAAAGCTGCAAAGGCTCCTAGAATGAGAGTGTTTACTATTGGCTTGCCAAATATTTTTATTGCTCGAGATGTAACATCCTCTGTACAACAGCCTTTAATCTTTTGACTTGTGTTAATTATCATTGTTTTTTTAACACCTTTGGAAGCATTAACTAACTTTATGAGTGAGGGATCAAAGATAATTGCATAATCTGGATTGTAAATTTGTTGACGTTCATTTATTGGTTTTGTTGAAATTCTTACAAATGATGTACTTGGTGAGCCTTCTCTTTCAATTCCAAAAAATGGAAATGCCTGAACATATTTTCCTTCATAAAAAGCTGCAATTGCAAGAAGTTGTGCAGTTGTTACTGCTCCCTGACCTCCACGACCGTGAATTCGTATTTCTATAAGCTCTTCACTCTTCTTGTTTTTAGTCTCTTTTTTAGTGGCTTTAACCATTTAATATAAACTAAATGAGCATATATAAAAGTTATTAATGAATTAGGCGTTTAATGTTCTTAGAGATTCAAACCAACCTATAAGTCCATTATAAGGTTTTTGTTTTAGAAACTCTTCAGGGATGCCCAATACTTTTGCTTGCTCAAGAGGTTCTGGATGTCCGCTTATTGCCAAAAATCTCGCTTTTCCAGATTCAACTCTAGGTCTAACTCTCTGATAGATTTCAACTCCGTGGGATGAATTGATTTTCCCAGCTTTATTTTGAAGATTGACATCCAGTATATAACCTGCTGCATCCGGAGCTTTTTCTATAGCAATTAACATTTCTTCATATTCATCTACAGCTATAAATGTTACGTAAAGAAAAGCAGCTGTTGAGGTCATTACTTTTCTAGTTCCATCATCATGAAAGCCGATTATTACAAGGGGTTGTCTTTGTGATTCCATACAGGTATTAAAACGAACGATTTAAAAACCTTTCTAACTCTAAAGAATTATCTGAACTCAAAAAAACATAAAACAAGAGGCAAAATGACAGCAATTTGGGATAAATACAAGGATGAATTGATTTTTCATGAAAATGGAGAAAAAATCAGTGTAATTGAGAATTGTATTGATAGACATGCAGCTAAAAATCCAAATAAGACAGCATTTATCTTTGAGGATGGTGGAAAGATTGTTAAATATACATATAAACAGCTACAAGTTGAGGTTAATAAATTTGCTAACTTGCTGAGAGAGAATAATGTTGCAGAAAATTCAAGAGTGGTTATTTTTCTTCCAAAAATACCTGAGGTAGTTATTTCTTTTTTAGGGACTATTAAACACGGAAGCATACCTATGCCTTTGTTTGAGGCATTTCAACAAGAAGGATTGGAATTTAGACTTGAAAGGGGAGATGCCAATGTCTTGGTAACAAATACTGAGTTGTCTAGTAGAGTTGCTAAAGATGTTCATAAAAAAGTCCTAACTTTAAAAAGTGTATTTATTGTTGATTCTCAGGAATATAAAGATAAAATTAAGAAATGTTCTTCTGAGTTTGATAATGTTTTAAAAAATAAGGAAGATACAATGACCATGATTTTTACATCTTCAACAGCAGGAACTCCTGTTGCTGGAATTCAAATTCCTTGTTATAGTATAATTCAACAATATTCAACTGCTAAGCTAGTATTGGACTTAAAAGAAGATGATGTTTATTGGTGTACAGCTCATCCGGGATGGGTTACCGGAAGTATTTATGGCATTATTGCTCCTCTTTTAGTTGGATGCACAAGTTATCTTTATGAAGGACATTTTGATGCTAAAAAATGGATTGACATTATAAAAAGAGAAAAGATCTCGGTTATGTATACTGCCCCAACTGCTCTTAGAATGTTAAAACCCGAGGTTAAAAAGGGAGATTTTGATGGTGTAAAAAATGTTTGTAGTGTTGGTGAAGCTCTGCCAGATACAATATTTAGTTTTTACAAAGAGATAGGAATTGAGATAAATGATACATATTGGCAAACTGAAACTGGTGCCATGATGATTTGTAATTGGCCTGGAATGAAGAAGAAGTACGGAAGTTTGGGAAAGGCAATTCCAGGAATTGAAGCGGAGATTAAAGATGGAACAATTGTCTTTAAACCTGGATGGCCGGCAATGATGACTGGTATCTATAAACATGAAAAAATGTATAAAGATTATTTTAAAAATGGATTATTTCATACAAATGATCTTGCTAAAATGGATAGTGAGGGTTATTTCTTTTTTGAAGGAAGAAAGGATGATATGATTAAAACTTCTGGAGAAAGAGTTTCACCATTGGAGATTGAAGCTATTTTATTGGGGCATGGGGCCGTTAAGGAAGCTGCAGTTATTGGTGTACCTGATGAATTAAAGGGTCAAGTTATTGAAGCTTTTGTTGTGCTAAATAAAAACTTTAATCCGAGTGAAGAACTAAAGCAAGAGTTGAGTTTATTTGTTAAACAAAAGTATGCGGGGCATTCATATCCTAAAATAATAAAATTTGTTCCTAGTCTTCCTAAAACAAATTCTGGTAAGATCATAAGAATGAAGTTAAGGGAAATGAAGGATAAGTAAAATGAAACCGCTAAATTTACTAACTGTTATTTTGGTAGCTATCTTAGTTATTATACCAATAGTAAGTGCTGTTGATTGCCCTAGGGGGATAGTTAATGATTCTTATCCAGGAATTTGCGGACTATATACCGACAGCAATAATAATGAAGTATGTGATTTGTCTGAAGATACAACGACTAATATAGCTGATACTGAAATAAATCCGATTAATATAGCAGAAAAACAAAATTCTATTTTATCAACAAATTATCATTTTGTTCTTATATCTTTAGTTACCATTATAGTTTATCTCTTAAGTTACTTTTTAGCTAAAAAACAAAAATTAAGTGTTGTTTTACACAGAAAGATATGGAATATTATTCTTTTAGTTAGTTTTTTGATTACTGCAGTAACTTCTATTGTTTATTTGGTAAATATTGATCTTGGAATTAATTTTTTGTCAATGTCATTTATCTCGTTTTGGCATATTGAAATTGGGTTGATTATGATATTAATCTCTATTTTTCATGCTCTTTGGCACTTACCGTATTTCAAGAGTTATGTTAAACTAAAAAAGAGTGAGTAACAAAACTTTTTTATAAGCCCAATTCCTTATATTTCTATGAAGAGGCTGTTTAAATTTAAGTATCCAAAAATTGTTTTATTGATATTCTTTATTGTAATAACTTATTTTCTATTTAGCAATCCGGTTGTTAGAGGTTATATAGCTGAACTTGGAAACTTAAGTTATATTGGTTTGTTTATTGGGGGGGCTTTATTTGCATTTGGATTTACTGCACCAATCGGAGCAGGATTCTTTATAACTGCTAATCCTGAAAATCTTATTTTAGCTACAATTGTTGGAGCTTTAGGTGCAGTTGCTGCAAATCTCTTTTTGTTTAGCTTTATAAAATTTTCATTTGCAGGAGAATTTAATAAACTTCTTAAGAGTAAGCTAATTAAAAAGGCTGAAAAAAAGGCTGAAAAAGAAGAGGAGTTCTTTTTTAATCCAAAAGTTGTAAGGAAAATTAATCACTATCTAATTTATGTGTTTGCAGGAATATTAATTGCTTCCCCTTTACCTGATGAATTTGGGACAATTATGTTAACAGGTTTAATGCACGTAAGGGCAGTTGCATTAAGTGTGCTAACTTTTGTACTAAGTTCTATTGGAATATTTATCTTATTTAATATTTAGAATATGATTGCAAACTTTTTTATAAGCTATTTTACTTGACTATATATGCTAAAAGAGTTGAATGCTAATAATTTCTTTGAAAAAACAAAGCTTAAAGATAAAGAAATTAAAGTTGTGGCTATGCTTGCTCCAAGCTTTGCTGCAGAGTTTGATTATCCTAAGATTATTTCTATTTTAAAAAGTTTTGGAGTTGATAAGGTTGTTGAGTTAACTTTTGGGGCAAAGATGATTAATAGATATTATCACAAACAATTGGAGGCTAATAAAAAAAGTAAAAAGCTGATTATTTCTAGTGTTTGTCCGGGTATTGTTTTTACGATAAAACAAAAATATCCTAAACTTGTAAAAAATTTAATCCTTGTTGATAGCCCTATGATAGCAATGGCGAAGATATGCAAAAAAACATTTCCTAAACATAAAGTTCTTTTTATAAGCCCGTGTAATTTTAAAAAATTAGAGGCTGAAAACTCAAAATATGTTGATTTTGTAATTAACTATCAAGAATTGCATAAGCTAATTGAAAAAAACAAGACCACATTAAAAGCTGATGGTTGTGTTTCCTGGGATAAATTTTATAATGATTATACAAAAATATATCCTTTGTCTGGAGGATTATCAAAAACAGCACACCTAAGAGGAATAATAAATAAGAATGAAGTTATGATTATTGATGGAATTAATAATCTTGAAGAATTTCTAAAAAAAACTAAGCAACGCGTAAGATTTTTAGATGTTACATTTTGCAGAGGTGGTTGTATTGGAGGACCTTATTTAAGCAAAAATACTTCTTTGGCAGAAAGAAAGAAAAGATTAATGACCTATATGCAAGTTGCAAAAAAAGAAAAGATACCTGAATGTAGAAAGGGTGAAATTAAAGAAGCTAAGGGAATAAGCTTTGCAAAGACAAAATTTTAATATAATTTCCCGCCCAGAGGAATATCCCAGTCTGGCTTGATAAGGACGCATTCATTGTTTTCATCTGGAAGGCCCAATGTTAAAACTTCTGAGAAAAAGGGTCCTATTTTTCTTGGAGGAAAATTAACAACGCAAAGAACTAACCTGTCTTTTAGATCTTCTTTTTTGTAGTTTTTGACAACTTGAACACTTGATCGTTTTATTCCAATTTCCTTGCCAAGGTCTATTTCCAACTTGTAGGCTGGCTTCTTTGCTTCTGGAAAATCTTCTATCTTGATTATTTTGCCTACTCTTATGTCAAGTTTTTCAAAATCTTCTATTGTGGCCATTGTTTATTAATACGTCTGAAAGTTATAAATTTATTGGATTATAATAAATCTTAAATATTCTCATTAAATTGAATACCTATGGATACAAGAGAATATACAGCTAGAGCTGCTGAAAATATTAGAGCAAGGAGAAATGATCCACAGGTTATAGCTGGCAATATAATAGCTAACCGATTGTTTAGGGAGAGAGCTTCAGCTCTTGAAGTTGCTCAAGCAAGAACTGCTATAAAATATGATTCTATGATATATAGAGGATAATTTTAAATATCATTACATTATTCTAATTTCATGCAAGATCAGTTTTTACGTAGGAAAAAACAGCAGTTTATGAAAGATGATAGAAGCTTGAAGCAGGGTTGGGATGAGAAGATCTTAGGTTTATGTGATAAACTAAATGAGTCGAATGACTATTATACAACCTCAAGTTGTTCTGGGAGAATATTAATTTTGATTGACTCTAAGGAAAAAAGAGATGATTTATTCTTAAAAGTCTGGCATGAAACAATTAGTTTAAACGATTTAAGGGGTGAATTAGATAAGATTAAACTAAAAAAACTGGTTTATTTTAAGCAGGATCCGTGTATATTGCATATTGCCTGCAGAGACCTTGAAAGAGCTCAACAATTGATAGATCTTGCCATTCTTGCTGGGTGGAAAAGAAGTGGAATTATTACGACAAAAAAGAGGTTTATAGTTGAATTAAATGCCACAGATAGAATTGAGTTTCCAGTGATAAATGAAGGAAAATTGCTTGTGAATGATGAATTTTTAGGAGTTGTTGTGGATGAGGCAAATAAAAAGATAAAAGAGTCCTGGGAGAAGATTGCCCGAATAGAGAAAAGCTTATTATCAAGCTAAGCTTTGTATTTCTATGGAAAATTCAATACTAGAGCTAATGAAAACTGAACATGGAGAGATTAGTATCCTTCTTGAAAGTTTTGATATGTTAAATAATATTGACTTTGACAAATCAAAGGAGGCTTTTAGTGTGTTTGAAAAAGAGGTTATAAAACACTTTGACATTGAAGAAAAGTCTATTTTTGTTTTGAATTCTTTGATTATGGATGATGAAATTTCTAAAGTATTTGATTTGATGACTCAACATGGTGCGATAATGGGAATTATTTCACAGATTAAACAAAACATAGAAAATAACAGCAAATCAGACATTACAATTTTAAGAGAAATGCTAAATAATCATGCTAATTTTGAGGAAACTGAGTTTTATCCAAGACTTGATGAAAAATTGAGTGTTCAAGACAAGGAAAACATTATTAAAAAGTTCTTTTCTTGATAAAAAATGATTCTACAATTAAGAATTGGGACAATGGCAAATATTTGTTATATTCTCTGGGATGAGAAAACTAAGGAAGGAGCAGTTATTGATCCTGGCTGGGAATCTGACAAGATAATTAAGCAAATAAAAGATTTAGGGATTAAGCTTAAATATATTTTACTTACTCATCTACATTTTGATCATTACGATTCTGTTCCAGATATAAAAAAAGCTACAAATGCTGAGACAGTGTGTAATAAAAAAGAAAATGTAAGTGAAATAATAGACAAACATGTTAAGGAGGGAGATAGTTTATATCTTGGAAGCAAAAAAATTAAAGTTATTGATACACCGGGACATACTGCTGGAGGCGTATGTTATTTATTTGATGAAAAGTATTTGTTTGCAGGAGATACTCTTTTTTGCAAAGGAGGTTATGGTAGAACAGACTTGCCGGGTGGAAGTGAAAGCCAAATGAAAGAAAGCTTAAAAAAACTAATGAAACTCGATGAAAACATTATAGTTTACCCCGGGCATAACTATAGTAATTGTAGTGAAAGCACAATAAAAAATGAAAAAGAATTTTTGAAGAAATATGGAGTTATTTAGGATTAATTTGGACACTCTCCTTTTGTAAAGGATAAAACATTCTCATCTAGACATGCAAAACATTTATTTGAATAGGTTTTTGCACAGGGATATTTAATGCATTGAATTTTTTGTGGATCAAACCAACCACAAACAGGTTCATAAATCTCACCACAGAGACTTCCATTTCTTGATTCTACTGTACAATTTATGGGCTTATTTTTTAATTCCCCTGTTAATGAAATACTAGTTATAATATTGGGTATAATTAAATATAGGGCTATTAAAATCAGAATAACTATTAATGTAATAACAATTCCTATTTTAAGATTATTTTTATTTGACATTTTATTTAAAAATTTTAATCAAACGGACTATCATGCGAAGCCATACCATGTGATTTCTTGTAAACATCATAAACAGTAAAGCAAAAAGAGTTTGCTGTGTCTGCGGCAAGAGCCCTTAACATTTTTTCTATGTAGTTATCTTTTTTGACATCTTTTTCAGTTAATTCTTCTTTTTTCTTTTCTTCTTTTTTATCTTTTTTCTTGAAGATTCCATCAAAAAGAGCTGAAAATGGATTAGTATCTTGAGCTTTCTTTTTTGCTTTTTCCTCTTCTTCTTTTTTTAGTTCATCTTTTGTTTTTAAAAAATGGTCTAGGTCTTTTTTTAGTTCATCAAGACTTTCTGCTGTTGTGCCTTGGATGTACTTTAAAACTTCCTCAAGATCAGATTTTGTAAGTTGCTGTTCAAAAAGTTTTAGTTCTTCATCATTCATGGTATAGGCTTTAAACTTAACATTGGCTCGACCGCCAAATGCCCAGTGTTGAGTTTGACCCACCTTTTGAGGTATGCCCCTAAACCTAAAATCAATAACTACAACTGAGAAATATTCTCTTTTTGGTTTTTTAACTCCTCTTGGAATTTTAGCTGACAGAACTGCGTCCTCAAAGTCTACGGATTTTTTTCCCATAATTGTTAGCTCTAACCAGGTTGTGTTAAATGCTGTAACCATTGCAGGATTTCTTCCTTGATCTTTCATTTCAAGTTGCGCAGCTGCCTGTAAATAGGGCCTAACCCATCTGGAGTATAATTGAAGAACATTAACCTGAGATTTAAGATAGTTTTTTTCAATGTTATACCTTTTTCTTAGTTCTTGCTCACTAAGCTCTTTCCATGTTAAAAATTCTGCGAGTCTTGGCTCTAAAATTCTTATTACTCTGTCATTTAGGTCTAATTTTTTAGCTGCTTCTATAGATTTTGCCATCATGAATGCATCTCTCAGAGTTACAAACATTAAATTTCCTGAAGCAAGTGCATTTATGCTGCCCTGACCTCTTTTAATATCAACATTATCCATCCAGATTTGCTTTAGAGCCAGTAAACCAGACTCTGCTTTTAGAGCATCTTTAGATTTTGCAGCATCATAGTGTTCGAGTCTAATTTCAAAGTCCTTTAGATCATAGATAATATTGATTATGCTTCTAATCACAGTGTTAACTGTTCCTAAATTTTCTGAAACATTTTTTTGCATTTGGGTCTTTTTTACCCCCATCTCAGAAAAATACCCGCTTCCAGGAGTTGCAGAAAAGTTATCAACAAGCTTTTCAACCTTGTTTCCAAAAAGATTATTCATCATGTCTACAATCCAAAAGTAAACTGGTTCAAGAGTTTCTGATGGAGAATCATAGGTGATCTCATACTCTTTTGTTGGGGATGCCGTACCTTCTCCCTGAGTTTTTTTAAGTACTTTTTCAATTATACTACTAATAGAAATATCTTCAGCCATAGTCTTAACTAGATATCTTTTTACACCTCATTATTATATGTGTTTTATAAATTATTTAAACTTTCTCTTTTATAGACAATTTCACTTTTACTATAAATATCTGAAATTGTCTTATTAGAAAATTCTAACACCCAGGTCTATGATGTAACTGGAGGTTTATGCGAAAACAATGATAAATTTGCAATCAATCGTCCTCTTCCACAAATTAATGAGGGAGATGTAGCTGTGATACATAATGGTGGGGCTCATGGTTTTCCTATGGGTTTTCAGTATAATGGAAAATTAAGATGTGCAGAATATTTATTTAAAGAAGATAAAAGTGTAAAAATGATTAGAAGAGGAGAAACTCCAAAAGATTATTTTAGAACATTATTTTTTGAGGGTTCAGATTTTCCAGATTTTAAGTAGATTTAAATAATCTTTCTGCTGTTTAAGGTAATGAAAGAGTGGTTGACTTATTTAATTGGTGTAATTGTGTTAGTTTGTGGAATTCCCATAGGATTAATGCTGAAAAAAGCTACAAAGGAAGAGCTAAAATCTGGGAAAAAATACTTTAAGATAATATGGATTGGTTGCTTGATTTTAGCGGTAATTGCTGCTTTTGTTCCAATTGCAGTAGTTTTGAAAAGAACAGTTATCTTTAGTTTGTTATTTATTGCTATTGTTAGCTTTATCAGCTGGAAGAATTAAATTTAAACTTTTAAGCTGTTTGAGGTTGTGCTGGTGCTCCTGTTTGATATGGAAGATATTGAGAAACTGTCTCCCAAGCTCTAGTGAAAAATCCTTTTCTTTCTTCTTTTACTCCAACAGCTCTTGATAGATAATTAGGGTATCTAGTGCTATTTACCATTCTTTCCAAGGTAGCCTTTTTATGTTTACTAAGACCAAAAATAGGCACAGAATTTACTAAGTCTTTTTCTGCTGTAATTCCTCCCTGTGGACTTTCTCCATTAATTAACATTCGTTCTAGTTGATACATTTGTGTATCTTTCTTTTTCCAGTCCCACATATATTCAACGCTATTTTTAACACCTCTAGCAAAAGCAAAAGCTTGTGAAAGAATCCCGGGTTTTGACTCTTCTCTTTTCCAAACAGTTGTGGGTGCTCTCGAAGATTTATGGGCAACACTACAATAAATTCCACTATGAGTGTTTCTTAGATAATCTGTTAAAGATTTATTAATTCTCTGGGCTTCTGACTGAGTAATAACTCCACTTCTTAGAGCGCTGTTAATACGACTTGCATATGTTTCCTCTTCAGAAATAATCCCCTGAGGACCATCATAATCCTTTCCACCAACTAGAGCTCTTACATATTCGTATTGTCCAAGAGTTAAGTTTTCTGATCTTTGAAGATGACTATAAAGCTTTTTTAAGGCTGCCCGAGGATTATACTCCCATGCACTATCTTCTAGAAGAGCACTCATTTGACTTTGAAATCTAACTTCCCAAAAATTGTTTGCACTAAGTCTATCGGTGTTAGTTTTAGTTGCAGGTGAATAATTTGTCATTTTATATTAATAAATCAAGCTTTCTTAAGCTTTATAAGGCTTTCTAATGTTTATTCTATAAAGAAAATGGTGAAAGAAAAATTAGCTATTAAACAGTTAAATGAACTCAAAAAGAGAATAATTGCTAAGAGACTGGCTGCTGATGGTTGGAATTCTGAGTATAAAACACTTATTTCCATATTAATGTCTGCAAGGACGAGGGATGAAACAACAATAAAGATTGCTAAGATTTTATTTAAGAAATATCCAAGTGCTAAAAGCTTGGCTAAAGCAAAGTTGCCTGATGTTGAAAGGATAATAAAGCCAGTTAATTTTTATAGAAATAAGTCAAAAAACATAATCAATTGTGCAAAACAAATTGCTAGTGAGTATAATGGTAATATTCCTCATGAATTTGACAGATTAATTAAACTATCTGGTGTTGGAAGAAAAACTGCAAATGTATTTTTAGCAGTTTATGGACATGATGCTATTGGTGTGGACACACATCTTGCTTACTGCTCTAGGAGACTTGGATGGAGTAAAAATATAAATCCGAAGGACATAGAGCAAGACCTAAAAAAATTATTTCCTAAAACTTACTGGAGACGACTTAACTGGATAGTTGTTAGTTTTGGACAAACATACCGAAGTCGTAAAGAAAAAAATAAGATATTGGACAAAATAAAAAGAATCTAAATATTACTTCGAATTTCCATGATTGGTTATTATAACTATTTTTTTTAATCTTTCTGCTTTTAATGGTGAAGTAAATCCAATTTCTTTTTGAAATTTCAAGAAGTTGCTTTTTCTAAATATGTCAAAATAAAATCTATCTTTGTTTCGTTTTTTGTATCTTTTAACTTCACCTGAAGAAATATCAAATTCTAATAATAACTTCCGAAATGTCTCTAAAAACTCCTGTCTATCTTGAAATAATCTGATGCTCTTTGTCCCAACAGAAGATTCATCATCATAAAATGCCCTTATCAATCCTTTTTTAAATTCTTTATTGGTATTTAATATCTGCAGATTAATTTTTTTATCTTTACCAATTGCAAAGTTATCAAAAATTGTGTTTAAAAATATCCCTAAAATTGTTGGATAAAATAATCCGCAATTTCTTCCATCTTTTAATTCATCTATAGAATTTAATCGTTTATCCCAATGAGTATCTCCAAATATTGGTGTTGTTTGCATCCAAATCCGCGGGTTAATATCAAATATTTCTTTTATGTTATTTGAAAATTCTTTAAGCAATTCTTTTTCAGAATTTGAAAAACAAACTTGTAAATATTTTTTATCAATTGATCCATCTCCATAAATATGTCCAATTATTGATCCAAGTTGTTTATTTAGTTTAATCGGAAACTTTGGATAAATCTTCATATTCTTTCCATTAAGACCAATAAAAGTTATATTTTCTTGAACTTCTTTCAAAGATATACTAGCCAATTTGGTTATTATCATTAATTTACTAAATGGTATAGTCTTATCATATTTGGTCCATCCATAAATAGTATTACACAGGTATTTATTACTTAGTTCTAAACCAATTTTTTTAATGAACTTAGAATTACAATGAGGTCTACCATCATCAGCTGCTTTTATTAATAACGCTTGCAGAAAAGAGTTATCAATTTTTATACTAAAATTATAATTAGAACTCTGTATACCCTCCAGTCCAATTTCCTCTTTTTCTATCATAATTAAAAGAGTAGAAAAGACTATTTATATTTTTCTACTCACGTCTTATGTATTTTAGGACTTTAGTCGGTTTTGGAAGAAGTTATAGTAGAAGTAAACAGGATGAAATAATAGGAAAGTTAAAAAAGATAAGGTAGATTAGATTTCTATGCAGCTAATATCTCAAATTGAAAGTTTGAAAAATAGTCCTATAAGAGAGATAGTTGAGAAAAGACTTAATGAGTTTGAAAAATTAGGTGAAGGAGATAACAAAAATTGGTATTCTGAGTTGTGTTTTTGTATTCTTACTGCAAATTCTCGAGCTGCCAGTGCAATGCGAATACAAAATCAAGTTGGAGCTATGGGTTTTCTAATGTCTCCTAAAGAAAACATTGCTCATGTGATTAGACTGAATAAACATAGATTTCATAATAACAAGGCAAAATTTATTTGTGAGGCTAGAAAATATTCCAACATTAAAGATATTCTTAAAGATAAAACTGAAATTGATGCAAGAGAGTGGCTAGTTGAAAATGTTAAGGGTCTTGGTTATAAAGAAGCAAGTCATTTTTTGCGTAATGTTGGAAATAAAAACATTGCAATTCTTGATAGACATATACTCAATTTAATGGTTGAGAATAAACTTCTTGATATAAAACCTGCTAGTTTAAACAAGAAAAATTATCTTGAAATTGAAAAGAAGTTTAATGAACTTGCAGATCAATTAAAGATGTCCATGGCAGAACTTGATCTTTATATGTGGTATATGAAGACAGGTGTTGTTTTGAAATAGAAAATATAATTAAAATTTACTAAAACCAAAAAATTCTTCTGGAATTGCTGCCCTAGCTGTTAATTCAACTAAACAACCTTCTCCAGGCAAAGGTAATCCTGGAACTTCTCTAAATGTTCTTGCAGGATATCTTGAATTTCCCATAAAAAAGCTAGAATATGCATCTTCAAAGGCTTTTTTATGTTCAGCAGTCATATCAACCATATCAACTTGCACATGTGTAAGAAGACTTCCTGAACCGACTCTTAAAGTAAGTCCACGACCAATTAAATCATCTAATATTCCACCAATATTTCTTAATGCTTGTTGTGATTGAAGAGAATAATCTGCATGGGAAGTGCCAGGTTTAGTTTGTCCAGGAACTAAAACTAAAGGATCATCTTGTCCATCAGGTACATTACCAGTTTGTCCTGCAAAGTCTACTAAATAAATACTCCCAACTTTAGTAACAACAGCTTGAGAATAATTACCGGGTTTAGGAGCTTTATCTGAAAAAACATCCCACATAACATTTGGAATTCTTTCTCTAGGGGTTATCATAAAAAAGTAATAATTATTCTCTTTTTAAAGATTTATATAGCAAACGATAATTATTGAACAATTATTCTACCTTTCATATTAGTACGGATTTCAGAATGGTAATTGTATACTCCGGTTGTATTAAACATATGGATAAAGGTATCTCCATTTTTTAAAATTGGTGAATTTAATTCATTTCCCGAATCAGAGGTGACTGTACTTGTAAAGTTATCACAATTACTCCAAGTGATTATATCTCCTTTATTAACGGTTATTTCAAAGGGAGTAAAGGTTAAATTTTGAATAGTCACTGGATAGGTCTTTGATTCATTTTGAACAGGTTCTGGAAGAGTTTTGTTAGGTGGATTGTAAACTGGTGTTACTGGTTGCCTCATGTGAGAAACTATTAGGAAAGCAACGCCTACAACAAGGAGAACAATTACGATAAAACCCAGAGCAGTTTGCTTGTCCATCTTTCTATTGAGAAAAGGGGTAGTTGATATTTAAAGGTTGTTGTTATTATAAAATGTTAAAAGAATAAATTTAAAAATAACTGGCTTTTGTTTAGTTTATGGCAAGACAAAAGAAAGATGAAGGTGGTTTAGAAGAGCTAGCAAAAGATTATATTGGGAGTAATGGATTTATGATAGCCTTTGCAATCTTAGCATTTTCACTTTTATCTGGCTGTGGGATTTATAACTATCTTAGTGACCTTGGTGAAGCTGCAAAAATAACCGCTAAGTCTAATATTCCCCCTCAGAAAGAAGTTTATAGATTAGATGGCCATGGCAAGTATGTTAAGTTTGATTCTTCTACTCCGAGATATATTCCTGGAAAGTAATGCTAAATTGTCTTAACGAAAATTAGTGTGTATAAAAGCCTTAAACTATAGAAAATCAAGAATAATCCGGCTACCAGAGAGAGATATCTTAAATATTTTTTACTAATTACCTTTTTGCCTAGGCCTGCAACAATTGCATATGCTGCAAAAACTAAAAAGTCTCCTAGCAAGATTCCAGAACTTACAAATAATGATGCGCCCTGTGCAATAAATCCGCCAATAATGCCTGCCCACAAAAAGAAGTTCAAAGGATTAACAAATGTTAGAATATATCCTGAGATAAATGCGCTTTTGTAGATACCTTTTTTATCACTAATTTCTGATTTTTTGAAAAAGTCTCTTAAATTATCAACACCCAGATAAAAAAGAATGATAACTCCTAAAATTCCCAGTACAAAGTAAACTGTTTGATTTTTTGAGAATTCAGCTAGACCAAGGTAAACAATGACAAAATATGTTAATTCTGCACTAATTGCTCCCAATGTTGTTTTGGCAGATTCTAAAAACCCTTTATTTAACCCTCGCCTAAAAATTTCAACACCTACCTGGCCAAATGGTAATGTTAAAGCAACACCTAAAATAAATGCATCTAAAAAGGTAACCATTTAAATTTTAAAAAAGGGTAGTATATAAAATTATAGAAAAGTTATAAAAAGTCATTTTATGTTTGTTAACTATGACATTTTACTTAATAGGACTTGGACTAGATGTTCGTGGAATTTCTTTGCATGGTAAGAAAATACTAAAGAATTGCAGGAAAATATATTTGGAAAATTATACTGTTGACTTTCCCTATACTAGGAAAGAACTTGAAAAAGAATTGAAGATTAGGGTTATTGAAGCTAATCGCGAGATGGTTGAAAGTGAAAATTTAATTGAAGAGGCAAAAAAAGCAAAAGATGCTGTTGCTCTGCTTGTTTATGGAAGCCCGCTAATGGCCACAACACATATTTCTTTGATTAATAGAGCTAGAAAAGATAAAGTAAAATATAAAGTAATTCAGGCGGCAAGTATTTACGATGGAATTTGTGAGACAGGGTTACATATCTATAAATTTGGTAAAACTGCTAGCCTTCCACGCTGGCAGAAAAACTTTACTCCAGAGAGTTTTATTGATATAATTAAAGAAAATAAATCAATTAAAGCGCATACGCTACTTTTAGTGGATATTGGTTTAAAATTCGATGAGGCAAGAGAACAGCTGGAAAAAACTAAGTATAATTTATTTGATAAAGAAAAAATAATTGTTTGTTCAAAGATTGGTACAAAAAGATCTAAGATTTTTTATGACAGATTGAAAAATATTGATGAAAAAAAGATTGACCTGCCCTATTGCATAATTATTCCTGAAGAATTGCATTTTTCTGAAGAAGAAGCTTTGATGAGTGTTGTGAGAAATTAATTACCTACCTCCGCCACCACCGCCACCAGCTCCTCCGCCGCCTGCACCACCCATTCCTCCTCCTGAGGCTCCAGAGCCTGCAAATGATGCATTACTGTAAATTGCTGTTGTATGGTAGATGTTATACTGTTGTTGATCTATTATTTTCCAATCTTTGAATTTTTTGAGAACTACTGCACTAACACCTATTGCTGTTGCATAAACTAAATGCTGTTCCCATAGTTTTATTGCTTGTGGAGGGCAGGTTTTCATTGATGAAAAAGCCATAAGATAATGTTTAAATCCTTGCCACTTTTGATATTCTACATAGTAGTCCTTTTTGAATTTTATAAATACTGAAGATGAAACTGAAACTATTGAAATAATAAGTATTGAGGAAAATAATGAAAGGATTGACCATCCGGACACTGAACTACTGCTAAAAAGAGGGGTTACAAAAGTTAGTAGGAGAAACAAAATAACTATTGAGATGCCTATGGCTATTTGCCCAGTATTATCAACAAACTCTTTACTTTTTTCTTTTGTTAATTTGTTTAATTCTTTGTATTCCTTTTGTAAATCCCAAATACTAGTAAAACTAAGAGACTTACTAACATCTTTTAGATTAATGAATCCTTGACTATCAACACAACTTTTTTTGGTTAGTTTAGTTGTTTTATCAAGTATTTCTAAAAATTTTGATTCAACTGTATCTAGACTTTTATCATTTGGTCTTAAAATTTTAATGGACATGTCTTTATCTTTGTCTTTTAAATCAATTATTTTTCTTCTGTAAAGGTCTATGATTAATGTTGGAAAGAAATTAGGTCCAGATTGGCCTAGCGGTGGATTAAAAAATGTAGAAACTTGCCATGCCTTTCTTTCATTTGGATACATGGAAAGTTCTCTTGGAAGATCTTCGTTTGTTGTTTCTCTGCCAAAAATAATCCAAATAAAAAGAAACAATAAGGCTGGTAGAAGAGCAAATAAAAACACAAATATTAAACTAAAATAGATATTATCAAATTCAAAATTAGATTTTTTTATGATGTTAAATGACTGAATATCTGAACCTTTGTAGAGAATGTAAATTATTGCGTATTGATTAGATAAAAAGTAGTTTTTTGTTATTACCTGATCTCCTGAAACAAAAAAGGTTTTATCTTTAATAAGTAGCTTATGTCTGTCTGGAGAGTAGGCTACAAATTTTATATAGTATTTTTCATTAATCTCAAAAAGGTTTTTATTATTAATAATATAACTAGCTTTTATGGTATAATCATTATTCTTGCTGAAACCTTTATAGTCATCAAAAGAACAACCATATTCATTTAGTTCAGTATAAGCTGTTGAACTTTGTTCTTTGCTGAATACGGAATTTTTAAAAGAAAAATATCCTTGATCCTTTGTATAGACATATGGATTTCCTGATTGGCAGACAATTGAATTAATCTTTATATGCTCATAAGGGGCATCGTTTATAACAATTGGAGTAACAAAATTTCTAAATAAAGTATGATACTCTTTATCTGTATGGTAAAATAGTGTTTCAGTTATATTATTTCCATTTATCTTTATTTCAGACTTATAAAAGTTGAAATCTCCTGCAAAGAAAACAAAATATAAGGCGCTTAAAACTCCAATAGCTAAAAGTATTATAAAAACTATTGCCACAGTCTTTGACTCTTTCATAATAATTCAAAGAGTCATTACCTTAAAATCCTTTCTATAAACTTCATAAGAAGATTTAAATAATAGATTGGAACATAAAGGTACATGACACAAAATGAAACTTTAGAAGTTGAAACTAGACAAGAGCTCGAAAGGTTAAATATTGGGCAACAGGTAAGAGTGTTTGGTAGAGATGGAGTATATGCAGGATTAGAATGGGTACAAACATGTTCTTGTCCGTGTGAAAATACCTTCCAATTTCCAATTATTATACATCTTTCTGAAGATGGAAGAATTAATCGAGAGGTGGTTTATAGCCTTGAAAAACCTCTACCAAAAAGAGTTACATCAGTCTCTATTACTCAATCTGTTAAGGAATCAGATAAAAGATATGCTTTTTATATGAGACTATTAGAACAAAGTCAGAATAATCCTGCAGGCAATAGTAATTGATTTTCTAAATCTAGCTAAATCTTTAAAAATCTCCTATTATTTGTTCTATTATGGCTAGAACTCAAGCAAATTTACTTTGTATCTCTTCTATAGCCATAGCTATTATTGCTATTATCATTATTATAGCATAAGCAATCACCAGTCTAAAGGTGGTTGTTTGGCATTAAATGACTTAAATTTATAAACATTAAAAATAAATAATAAACAAGGACAAAGAAAATGTATGATACACAAGAGACAGAGAAAGAAATTCTAAGGTTCTGGGAAGAGAAAGGAATATTTGAAAAATTGAGGAAAAAGAATAAGGGAAAGAAGAGATGGAGTTTTCTTGATGGGCCGATAACGGCTAATAATTCTATGGGAGTTCATCATGCTTGGGGCAGAACATATAAGGATCTTTTTCAAAGGGTTAAAGCAATGCAAGGTTTTGAATTAAGATATCAAAATGGATTTGATTGTCAGGGTTTATGGGTTGAAAGAGAAGAGGAAAAAGAGCTTGGATTAAAAAATAAGGAGGATATTGAAAAGTTTGGAATTTTAAAGTTTGTTCAGGCATGTAGAAAAAGAGTTGAAAAGTTCTCGCAAATACAAAGAGATCAATCAATAAGACTTGGTTATTGGATGGATTGGGATAATTCTTATTATACAATGAGTGATGCAAACCAACTTCATAATTGGTTTTTAATTAAAAAGTATTTTGAAAATGGATGGCTAGTTAAGGGAAAGGATGCTGTTCCATGGTGTTGGAGATGTGGAACTGCTAGTTCAAAGCATGACATAGTTACTGAGGGATATAAAGAAGTAACACATACTGCATTGTTTATGCAATTTCCTCTTAAAGATCACCCTGATGAATATTTTTTGATATTTACTACAACTCCTTGGACAATACCTGCTAATGTTGCAATTGCAGTAAACGCAAATATAGACTATGTTAAGGTAGAAAATGATGGAGTTAAGTATTGGCTAGCTGAATCAAGATTGTCTGAAATTGAGGGAAGTTATAAAATTCTTGAAAAAAAGATTGGTGCTAAATTAAAGGGGTTAGAATATGTAATGCCCTATGCAAGTTTGGGTGTTCAAAAAGATTCTCCGCATAAAGTTGTTCTCTGGGATTTAGCTTCTGGAGAAGAAGGAACAGGTATTGTACATATTGCTCCGGGATGTGGTGCAGAAGATTTTGATTTGGGAAAAAAAGAAAATTTACCAGCAATATGCCCCCTGGATGAGGCGGGAATTTACACAGAGGGTTATGAAGAGTTTAGTTTAAAAAAATATTCTCAGGTAAATAAAGAGGTCATAAATGATTTAGAACAAAGAAGATTTATTTATAAAACAGTCCCGTACAAACATCGGTATCCTCATTGTTGGAGATGTGGTGAAGAACTTGTTTTTAGACTTGTTGATGAATGGTATATAAAATGTAACGAAATTAGAGAAAAGTTAATTAGAGAAAACAAAAAAGTAAACTGGTATCCAGAATACGGAAAAACGAGACAAGAGGACTGGTTTAAAAATATGGGAGATTGGCTGATATCTCGAAAAAGGTATTGGGGATTGCCATTACCGATTTGGGAATGTAGCTGTGGACATTTAGAGGTTATTGGAAGTTTAAAGGAATTAAAAGAAAAGGCTATTGATAGGAAAAAAGTTGAGTCTCTTCCGGAGATACACCGTCCGTGGATTGATGAAGTAAAAATAAAATGTTCTAAGTGTGGAAAAGAAGTTGAAAGAATTAAAGATGTTGGAGATGCTTGGCTTGATGCAGGAATAGTTCCATTTTCTACCATTGGACCCTACTTAACAAATAGAAATGAATGGGAAAAATGGTATCCGGCTGATTTAATAAGCGAAAATATGCCTGGCCAGTTTAGAGGATGGTTTAATGCACTTTATTGGTCAAGTGTAACATTAACTGATGAAGTTGGTTTTAAAGCAGTATTTGGATATGAAACATTAAAAGATGAGAAGGGAGAAGAAATGCATAAAAGTAAGGGAAATGCAATTTGGTTTGATGATGCAGTTGATAAGATTGGTGCAGATCCAATGAGACTATTGTTCTGCTTACAGGATCCTTCACAGGAACTAAGATTTGGGTTTAATGTTGTTAAAGAACCAAAAAATAATATTAATATTCTTTATAATCTCGGGCAATTGATTGTAAACTCCAAGGAAGAAAAGATATCCAAAGTTGAAGATAAATGGATAATATCTAGATTAAACTCAACAATCAAAGAAGTAACAGAAGAAATAGAAAAATTACATCCCCATCTAGCTACAAAAAAGTTAGTTGATTTTTGGCTTAATGATTTAAGTAGAGGATATATTCAAATAATTCGGGAAAGAATTTCTTCAGAGGATGAAGAAGCAAAATATGTTATGAAAGAAGTTTATGTTAATCTTCTGAGGTTGTGTGCTCCAATAATTCCATTTGCAACTGAGTCAATATGGCAACAGCTTAAGGAGAAAAAAATTGTGAAGGAAGAGTCAGTACATCTTTCAACATGGCCAGAATTTGATGAAAAGGTAATTAATAAAAAAATTGAAGAAGAATTTGCTGAAGTTTTTAAAATAATTGAAGCAGGACTCTCTGAAAGAGATAAAATTAAAGTTGGATTGAAATGGCCCCTTGCAAGTATTCAGATTACAACTGAAAAAAAGATTCCTAAAGAAATGAAAGAAATAATTATGAATCAACTTCAGGTAAAAAAGATTGAAGTTGTTAATGGTAAGGAAGAAAAAGTTAAATTTGATGAAAAAATGACTCCGGAATTGGAGTCAGAGGGTTATGCAAGAAATCTTTCAAGAGCAATTCAAAGTTTAAGAAAGAAAGTAGGCTTAGTTAAAAATGACAATATTGATTTATACTTATTCTCTAGTGACAACATAGAAAAATTAATTAAGACTCAAGAAAATTTTTTAAAACAGAGAACAAACTCCAAAAAAATCACAATTATGAGTAGTGAAAATTTCCCAGAGGGCTTTAGCGACGATAAGATTCAGATAAAAAACTTGGAAATATCCTTTGCAATTAAAAAGGTTAAATAAATCACTATTAACTCTCAGTAAGAAGTGAAAATTTTTAGTCATTTAAAAGAAGCACAATTATAAAAACATTTAAATATACCACCCAACTAGGAATATCAATTCAAAGAAAAAATAAAATGATTGTCAAAGAGGAATTTTTAGGAAGACTGAGAAAAATATTTGACCTAAATCTTTATGAGGTGAAGGTTTGGACTGCTTTGTTATCTAGGGGTGTGTCAACTGCAGGAGAATTAAGTAATATAAGTGATGTTCCACGAAGCAGAACTTATGATATTCTTGAAAGTTTAGAAAAAAAAGGATTCATTGTAATGAAATTAGGTAAGCCAATAAAATTTGTTGCGCTTAAACCTGAAGAAGTTATTGAAAGAGTTAAAAGAAATTTGTTGACTGATGCTAAGGAAAAAACAAAAAGACTTGAAGAATTAAAAAGTGATGAAGTTTTAAAGGAGTTGAGTGTTTTATTTACCCAAGGAGTTAAATTTGTAGAACCTAGCGATCTTTCTGGAAGTTTAAGAGGAAGATCAAACATCTATAATCATATGGACATGCTTATTAATGGTGCTGAGAAGTTAATTACTATGGTAACAACAAAAGAGGGGATAAACAGAAAACTTGAGGCTCTTATGCCAAGTTTAGACAAAGCAAGAAGAAGAGGAGTTAAAATAAGAATTGCTGCACCTATTGATGCTTCAAATGAAAAAGTTGCTAAGGAGCTTGCAAAGGTTGCAGAAGTTAGAAGTACTGGCAATTTTAATGCAAGGTTCACAATTATTGATAGCGAACAACTAATGTTTATGCTTCTTGATGATCAAAATATCCACCCAAGCTATGATGTTGGTGTTTGGATAAATACTCCTTTCTTTGCAAAGTCATTGGAACAAATGTTTGAGCTTGCTTGGGGCAGTTTTAAGAGTGTTAAGCCAGCTAAGAAGTAAAGAGATGTGAAAAGTTAAGGTGGGAGAAACTCTAATTTATTTTTGAAAAAAGTTAAATAATATTAATCAACTTTTTTTACTAATCCTGAAGATTCAATCATACGTTTAACTATGCCTAAATTTTCTTGATCTATATTTTCTGGGTATTGAAAATGAACTTGAGCAAATAAAGGATAATATCTTTCAGGTATATGATCACTTCCTAACTCATGTAATGTTAAAAATAATGTTCCTGTATCGGGAATATCCACTCTCTGGCGAGTTGTTCGATGTTTATCAGCAGTTTCTGTAACATGTGGAATATCTAAAATTGCGCACCTATCTAAATATCCAAGTAAACTGCCAATTGGATTAACTTCTATAAAATCTTTTCGCCTAGCCACAGGACTTCCTAAAGAATACACTTCGCTTCTTACACGTTTTAATGTCATTTTAAAATTCTACAAGTTTTATTATTTTATAACTAAGCTAATTATATTTAAAAATATATAGATAAAATAAACTATATCTTTATCTGTCTATATATGCTTTGATTACTGATTCAAAGAATGTGACTGAATCGTTCATAACCCTCATCATCTCTTTAGGATTTCCATATAAGGTATCTAGCTCATCTAAATGCGTATATAGATGTTTTATCCTTTCTAATGGTTCTGTATCAACTTCTGGAAAAATATGTCCTAACTCGGCTAAAGCTGAGAACCTATTTTTTCTTAGCCGACCATCAACAAGATAAAGAATTTGTTTTGAACCTCTGCTTGCTGTATTAAGAGTTGAATTAAATCTCTCTAAAAGTTTTCTATAACCTTGTTCACCATCTTGCCTGTCATGTTCAACAAAGAGTAATGCCATCCTTGCTTTTCTTAAATTATGACTTAACGTGTTTTCTTCACCAGTTTTTGTTTTAAGGCAAACCATTTCTTTTCTATAGTCCGGACCAACTAAAACTCTTCCCTCAGTTTGAAAATAGTTATGAAAGTCTTCTGTAAATGGGTTAAATCTTCCATCGCGCATAGTTGTTGTGTCTATTGGGCAAACTTGAAACGGAACATTATTTCCATCTAATGAATAGTGTATACAGGTAGAAATAAGGGACATTAAGCCCTTTGGAATAACTACGTCATATGGAAAAGTTAAAACAGCATCAATATCACTTCTTCCTGGAACAAAATCATTTCTTACATAAGAACCATATACCATTAAGCTAAGTCCGTTTAATCTGTCAGATCTAAGTCTACCAACTAATTTGTCTAGGAAGTCTTTATAATTGCCCTTGGTTGGCCTTGGTTCATCATATCCTAATACCATTAATTTTAACTTAAAGTTAAGTTTTTAAGAATTTATATAAATCTTTAAAAATAATCTCATTATGTGAGTTTTATGGAAAGTGATGATAGACGCTATGAGGGGTTAAGGGAATTTAAAACTGAAAAGGACATTTTTAATCCTTATCTTGAAATAGTTAATCTGAGAGATACTTCGCAGAGAGTTTACTTAAATGCAACAAGCTGGCCAGAATCAATATGCAGAAGTGTTAGTGAACTTGATGAAGATGCAGAAATTGTAGACCTTCTTGATGATCATCATGCAGTTGGTCTTTGTATGGTGCTTGCTGTAACTGAACATGGAAATAGAATTACTAAAATCCCTTTGGGATTAATAAGATCAAATGAATATTTTAAACGAGAAGAACCAAAACCGACTGAAAATCCTTTGCCAGAGGATAATATTCCATTTTAGATATATAAATGAAGCTCAATTTATCTTGAAAAATAATCCATAGGGGTTTGTACTTCGTAAAACCTGCCTAATTTACAACTTAAACAACTAATGCTTAAATTAAATTTATGCTGATGAATGAACAGATTTGAATGAATGTTTGGATCTTTTCAAATTTTGATACTGAGAATCAAAATAAGGTAAAGAAAAAGAAACGCTCAAAAACCTAAAATGGTTTTTGGCGCTATTAAATTCTAATGAATTTAAGGAATAAAAATTTAATAAAAAATTACTTGTCTTTTGCTAGAGCAAATACATTCTTTATGGCAACTATTATTGTTGCAGGTACGAAGATTGCCATTAATGTGCCAAGGATATTTCCTATGACTAATCCTAGATTAATACCAAGTACTGCTCCTTCAGCTCTTGCAAAAACTCCGCCACCAAGTGCGCTGGCTATTATTAAAACTACACCGGATAATAGGAAAGGTGTTGTTTCTTTTCCAGTTATATTAAGGAAACCAACAATCAAGCCAATGATAACTAATATTAATATCCAGTAGGATGTTAAAGCTGCTCCAGTGACTCCAGTATAAATTCCTAGAACCAAAGCAAGTATAACTCCAATCAAAAAGGCCCAACTGCCAACTTTTTCCCATGAATTCTTTGTCATTTTACCTCCTTATAATTATTTAATATAAAGATCATTTTAACTAGCATAATCGATAACTGCTAAAATCAAACCAAGAATTGTAGTTATAAGAACAATCCACCCAGCTATAATACTTGCCTGTGGAACTAATGGAACTTTTATGACTTGGGTTATCATGGCCCAGGCAACTGCAAGGGATACTATAATTCCAGTTAGCCAAATAACAACATTTAATATTTTTCTTAAAACCTCACTTTTTGCCATTTTACAAACTCTTTTTTATGTTTAAACTTAATAGAATAATATCTTATTTATAGTATATAAATCTTACGGGTGATGGTTTGAATTTTCTAAACTTTACATCTCTTCCATTACTTCAATACCTAAAAGATAAAGAGATTTTTTTATTGTTAGTCTAAAGGCTTCAACTAATTTTATTCTGAAAGATTCATTTTCATTTCCAATAACTGGACAGGCATGATAAAATTCATTGAATGTTTGTGCTAGCTCAAAAGAATAATTTGCAATTAGATTTGGAGAAAGATGAGATTCGGCGCTTTCAACAACTGTTGGAAAGTCTGCAATCTTTTTAGCTAGTTTTATTTCGATTTCTTCTAAACTATTTATTCTAAATAACTTTGATTTTGCTTTTTTAACTTTTCTTAGAATACTTGAAGCTCGTGCATAGCTATATTGTAGATATGGGCCGGATTCTCCTTCAAAATTCAAAGAATTTTCCCAACTAAAGATTATGTTTTTATTAGAATCATTTCTTAGCATGGCATATTTTATAGCTGCAATTGCTATTTTTTCTGCATCTCCCTTGGTTTTTCTCTTTTTGATCTCAACTTGGGCTTTTTTGACTGTTTCTCTGAAAAAGTCTTCCAACAAGACCAATTCTCCACGTCTTGTTGACATCTTTTTGTTTCCTGTTGAAGTTTGAATTAAAACAAATGAATAGTGAACTGGTTCTGGGGCGTTGGAATTTAATAACTTTAGCGATTCTTTTATTTGGTCAAAATAAAGCTTATGATCTTCTCCCAGAATGATAATATTTCTGCCACGTTTCATTTTATCTAGAGTGTAGGCTATGTCTCTTAGACCGTATAGACTAGTACCATTACTTCTTGCCAGAACAAAAACTGGAGATTTCATCTTTTTATGCAGGTCTGTGTGAGAAAGATCAAGAACTAAACGATTATCCTTATCTTCAAATAATTTACCGGTTTTTTTGAATTTTTCTATTAGGTCTTTCGAGGCTTTACCAATGTATTTAGACTCATAGTCAAAAAAATCAAAGGTTATACCAAATTTCTTGAATATTTCTTTTTGTCCCTCAATGCAAATTTTAACTATTTTTCTAAACAAATCTATTGTCTTTTTATCTTTTTTTTCAAACTTTTCCAATAAATCAAAAATCTCTTTTTCAAGTTCGGGGTTTTCAGAGACTTTTTTAGATATTGAAATGTAATTATTTAACATATCTGCAAACTTGTGATTTGGTTTGAAAACAAGGGCCAGCATGGCAATTTGTTTGCTTACGTCATTAACGTAGTAGTGAGTTTCTACCTTATTTCCTCTAAATCTTAGAATTCTTACAATAGAGTCAGCTATTATTGAGTTTCGCGTTCTTCCAACATGTGGTGAGGCATTGGGGTTAATGCTTGTATGTTCAACAAGAATCTTTTGATTTTCTTTTGCTTTTCCGAAATCGTCGTTTAGTGCTTTTTTTAATACTTCTTCAACTAAAGATATTTTATTAAGAAAGAAGTTTACATATGGACCTTTTGCTTCGGTTTTTTCTATTTCCTTTGGGAGACTGTTATTAAACCACAAAGATAATTCTGAGGCAATGTCCATTGGAGATTTTTTAAATTGTTTGGCTAGAATAAAGCAGGGAAATGCATAGTCTCCCAGTTCTAAATTTGGAGGAATTTCAATTGCTTTTTCAATTGTTTCTTTATTTAAATTTAACCTCTTTGAGATTAGGTCAATAATCGATTGTTCCATGATATATAGAAGAAAATAGTGTTAATAAATTTGTTGATTACTGATATAATTGTTCTCTTGCTAAGGTTACTTCTTCTCCAAGAATGTAACCGTTATGTCTTTGTACAATATAACCTACTACTCCATGATCGTTTAGTTTGATTGTTATTTCTCTAAATTCATCTTCATCCCCTGTTTCATTAAGTTGAGGTATTTCTAATTCTTGTAATCTTTCAAGGTCATCAGCAAGGGTTCTTAATGACTCCGGAGTTATATTTACTGATTTTACAAAACTAGCTAATCCAGCCTCATCAAGTTTAATTGTTCTCATGATTATTTAGAATTCTTAGGGTTTATAAAAATGGTTGTTTTGTAGACTATTTTAAAATTCTATTCCTTTAGCTGCTTACCACAATTTGTGCAGAACTTTTCATCACCTATGTCAACATTACATTGAGGACAATTAAGCAAAGGAACTTTCATTTCTCCTCCACACTGCGGGCAGAACTTTTGACCTTGATCTCCGCCACGACCACATTTAACACATTTTGGAGGAATTACTCTTTTTTCTATTACTGCCTTATAACCTGGTCTGCCTGAAACTATTTTTGAAAATGCATCTTGAATTGAAACATTATTTTGGTACTTTCTTAGATCTATGCATGAGCCCATGTTAGTTATTTAGTCATATCCTCTTTTTATTTGATTTTAGAGAATAGAAGTTCTGGTTTTTAAATATTTCTCTAAAAGTTTATATAATCAATAATTTTATATATGCCATGGCAGATAGGTGTGATATATGTGGAGATAAGATAGAAGAAACCTTTCTTGGAAAGCCAAAGGGCTCTATTATAAAGGTAAAGACGGGTAATAAGAATGAGCTAAAGCATGTTTGTGATAGCTGTCAAAAGAAGTATGGTGATAAAGTTAAGGATGAGTTAAAGTAAATATTTTATCTAGTATCAATAAATTTAAATAATCTCAAATGTATACATAAAAATGGCAAAGGATGATTCAAAATTAAAAATGGCTGTGATTGTTGGAGCTTCTGAAGCTCTAAAACAAAGAGCTAGAGAAGGCCAGAAAAGTGATGGCGAAATAATTAGTGAAATTAATAAGAGAATGGATGATATATTGAGTAATATTGATTATTAATCTTAGTTAAAATGAAGAGATTTCTAAGCGGATTAACTGGAATAGCATTATTAATTGTTCCACTTTTTATTCTACAAAATTATGGCAGATATGTTAATAGAGTAGAAGAACCTCATCTGGAACAACCTGCAGTCAGAGAGTATAAAGAGGATTTGGTTTTATCAAGACAGCTTGAATGTATGGGTGATTATCCAATAACCAATGAAACCAGACAGAAGGTTAAAAATAGATTAGAGAGATTAGAACAAACTACTGAAGTAAAATCATACTGCTTAACTGAAGATGAGATTAGAAATCAAGGCAAACATGTTGCTTTAGAGGTTATTCCTACAATGGCTTTGGGTGTAGGATTGATTATTTATTCGGCAAAGGGATCAAAGAATAAAGAAGAATAATTTTGAGACTATTTCTAAAGAAATAATAAACTTTATAAGTCTAATAAGTAATTAATTGTTTATGCGGGATTGCCGGAGTGGTCAAACGGACCGGACTTAAGATCCGGTAGCTTAGTGCTTGCGGAGGTTCGAACCCTCCATCCCGCATTACCTTCTAAAATGGCTAAAATGACCATTTTTGATCCTTTTAACGACTATAGAAATGTTTAAATAGGAAAAGAATCATAAAAAGACTATAAGACTGTAAAAAAGAGATCGATAAAGGAAGTATTAAGGCATTACTTATGACTTTGCCAGGTTGTTTGAACTGAACTACCTCTAGAAAAATTAAGGATCCTCTGATCTGAATATATTGCTCTCCTTTTGGTGATCTGGTCATCCTTTTAGGATTTCAGAGATAAAATCACAGAAAAAGCAGTCTTAAAAGAGTAACTCAAAAGTGGAAATAGTATTTTACTGCTTCACTATGAAAAGATTAATCTGGCTATCGTCGGAAAAATGTTTCATTAGTCTGGAGTAACTACAAAAAACTATTTTCTCGACGACAACAATGCTTTTAAAGGAATTGCTGTTACTCATGTTTAAGAGAAAATGAAAAAGACAAATTATAAAGGGGCAAAAAAGAGTTTTGAAACTTCATTTGTGTCTATACCCTATCATAGTTATACCTCGTATAACAATGCTATATTGATTGAAAGGGGGTTAATGTAAATAGAAATGAAAAAGTTATTAGCGGTTGTGGTTTTAGCAACTTTAGTACTTGGTGTATTACCTGCTGTTTTCGCAACATCTATTGGAAGTGGAGTTGGAGTTAATATCCAAACTGAAAAGTTTCCACCTCAAGTATGGATGTGTGGTGCAAGAATTGTAGCAGATGATGCAACTGAACCTGGTAGAATCTCTACTGATGGTCAAGAACTTATCGAAAGAATAAATAATTATGCTTTCGAAGGGGAATCAGTTACATGGACTGTTCTTGTAATGGACAAAAATGGAATCAACAAGGTTAAAGATGTTTTCGCTACAATAGGAGACTCTCAGGGAGCTGGCAATAACATCGAAGTTAACTGTAGAGAAGATCTTTCTAGACAAGGAATAGACGAATCTTGTAATGCAAGAATTCAAGAAGAGTACATAACTCAATTTGATTCTGCAATTATGAGATACTACACTTGTACTTTAACTGTAGAAACTCCAGAATCAATGTACGGAGAATACTGGACAACAGTTGAAGCTGTAGACTTAGATGACCAATCAGGCGTTGCTGCTGAAAATGAGTACTGGTTCTTTAATCCAGTTGTTGCACTAAAGATTGACGGTGAAATGTCATTCGAAAATGCAAGACCTGGTGCTGACAGTTACTCAAAGACAATGCTTGTAGGAAATGATGCTGATGCTGGTAGTGGAGTTATGCTTGATATGTTTATATCAGGTACAGACTTTTACGACTCGTCAAGCTCAGGTGCTATGTGCCCAACTACAAATCAGTTGGCCTTAAGCAACTTTAGATACTTTGCTACAAGTGGTGCTTATTCAACAAAGCAAGATGCCGAAGTTGGCAGAAATTGTGATGTTGAAGGGTACTGTAGTATAAATTATGGAATTGGATTTAATGATCCAAACCCATTCTACAATAGTGCTGAAATAATTCAAGCACAACCTGTAGGACCATACTACACTGCAAACGTATTAGCTCCAGGTGCTGAAATGGCATTGACCTTCAAGTTAAGCTTGCCAGAACCATGTAATGGAGACTTCGACTCAGGTAAAATATACTTCTGGGGAGAAGCAATCTAAAAACGGAATTTTTTAATTTTTTTTATTTTTCCTTTTAATTTTTCAAGGAAACATATTCATAAACAGAGTAAAAGACAAATAGATAGATATCAATGTCTTACACTGCTGCACTAAAAAAGGATAGTTGAGATTGATAAATGCTAAAAAGAAATTATATAAATATTGGAATGTTTTCTATACTAGTTTTGACTTTGGTTATTTTAACCGTCTTAAGTGTGAGTGCTACTTCAGGCACTAATACCGGAAAGTGTAATGTAAACATTCCAAGAGGAGACTACACTTTTTGTGGAATTGGATCAAGAACCTGTGATGTGAACAATGGTTTTTGTACAATATGTATAGAGGGTTATGATAAGGAAAATAATTGTTATGTTTATGGTGGCTGGAGTTGTTATGGATTTTGTGATAACCCAGGAGATGCAGATAGTGGTAATCAAGATACTGAAGCTCCAAGTATAGCTTTAAACAGTCCGTCAAATGGTTCAGTTTATTCAACAAGAAAGGTTTCTTTGAAGGTTGCACTAAATGAAAGAGCAAAAATAGAGTATGAAGATTTAATAAGTGGAAGAGGAAGAAGATCAATATTATGTGACTCGTGTTCTAGTGCTTCAAGAGATCTTAGTTTGAGAGATGGAGAAAATAGAATGAGGATTTGGGCAACAGACAGGCTTAGAAATAGTGATTTTCAGGATGTTGTGTTTTATGTTGATTCTCAAAAGCCAAGAATAACTACTTTTGGACCATCAAAGGGATTTAGTGACGGTACATTTTATATTCTTTATACAGAGTCTAATCTAAAAGAGATTAAGTTAAATTATGGAAATGCTATGACGGGTTATAGAGATGAGGTCTTGACTGGGTGTGAATCTGGACAAAAGCAAACCTGTGAAGCTAGTGTAAATTTAACTGATTATGATGGACAAACAATTGATTATGTCTTTTCAATAACTGATATTGCAAGTGGAATAACCAACTCTAGAAGAACAAAATTAATTGCTGATGGAGGTTTTCCGGCAATAAATAGTGTAGATTATGTTATAAACAGTAAGAGAGTAAAATTTACAATAAGTGTTAATGAATCTTATTTAGATAAGGTAACTTATATGGACAATGCTGATCTAATACAAAAAGAAAAAAGATTATGTACTAAACTAGTAAATGGTCTTTGTACTAAAGAAGATAGTTTTACCTATGGAATACATGAGGTTATAATCTCTGTAAGTGATAAGGCTGGAAATATTGTTAGTAGCGAGCCAATAGAATTTGAGATTATATAAAATATTAAAGTGATAATAGTATAATTATGATATGCAACAAAAATTTGGACTGAACTTAGTAGTTATTTCTATAATTCTCATAGCTAGCGTTATGTTTGTTAGCGCATCACCTACAATAATATTTAGAGATTCTTTTGGTAAGTTGATTCCTGAAAATGGAACTGCATTAAACAAAAGCACAACTTATTTGGATATTATTGTTGATAAGGATTATCCTATTTTATTTTATGGTCTTGGTAAATTTGATAACGTTTATGGTGTGAACTTAAAGAAACTTTGTGAACCCTGTAATAGCGGGAGAGGGTATAGTAGAACATTAAGACTAAACCAAGGAAATAATTTTGTGTATATAATTGATGGTGAAGACTTTTATAAAATCTTTAGTAATGTAGAATTTGATTCAAAGGCTCCTTTAATTATGAAAACTTATCCTAACAGAAATGGTTCATCAATTAACAATAAGAAGTTTTATATAAGCTTTGTAGAAGCTGACCCTAAAAATGTTACGTTTAATTATAGAAAAGATAGTGATTTGGAATATACTCAAGAAATTTTTGATTTAAATGTGGACTGTCAAAATACAAAGGATAGTAACTGGGAATGTTCTAAGGGCATAAATCTTAGCGATGGAGAAATTTCAGGTTATTTTGAAGTTAACGACAAACTAAGAACAACCAGATCAAGAAGTGTGAGTGTTATAATTGACTCAACTCCGCCAGTTATAAGCATTTTATCCCCACAAAATGATACTGCAAATATTACTGTTAAATCGCCTTTAAACCTTATGATGACTTTAAATGAGAGATCAAAGATAACATATCAAATTAATATAGAAAATAAAAAGCAATCCCTCTGCACTAGCTGTAATTATCTTCAGGTCGATTTGAGAAGATTCTTTTCACTTGGAGAATATAAACTAAATATAACTGCTACTGATAAAGCTGGAAATTCAGCAAATAAGATAATTAATGTGAGTGTGGGTGTAGGTCCAGTTTGAGTATTTCAACCAATATAAAAAATGTAAATTAGAGTAGCGACAGAAGATTTAAATAAATTTTCTGTTTTTAATATTAGGCCCTAAAATGAAAAATATTGATAAAAAAGCGGTGGTTTTTGTTATAGTTGGAAGTATATTTATTGCATTGATCTCTTTTGTTATAGCTCAGCAAAATGATACCCAGATAATGACTGTTGAGGCGAATATATTAACTGGTTTGGGAGGTAATGAATCTAACCAGTCATTTTTGAAGATAAGTGTACCCGATCACATATTTCTTGGAAACGCAACAATTGGCCAGGTTTCTAATGAAACAAAAGTTATAATAAATAATACTGGGACAATTAAACCAATTATAATTACTGCAGAACTTGCTGATCCTGACAAAGATATTTTTAATTACCTACAGATAAAAGATGGTTCCTATAAATTTATAGATGAATTTGTTAGTTCAAATATAACCTACAGAAAGACATTGTATCTAAGATTTGACTTGAGAGATTTTGATGGAGATTTGGATGATGATTTAATGGGTTATACTAATCAGGTGAGATTTATTGCAATGGAGGCTTAATGAAAACTAAAATATTTTTAATTAGTGTATTAATTTGTACCATGTTAGTTAGTGTAAGCGCTGTGGAAATGGGCGTTTCACCTTCAACTCTAAGTTTTAGTGGTAAAACTGGGGAACAAATGTGTAAAACAATAACAATAACTGCAAATACTCCAAATTTTAATCTTTATGCTGAAGATAATTGGTTGCCACGTTTTGGAAATTCAAAGTACTTACAGGATTATACAACAACTTCTACAAGTCTAGGTATTCAAATGAAATACACTAAACAATTAACTTTTAATGATAAAATAACAACTGATATTTGTTTAACTGGTTTAAAACCCGGACAGTATAGAGGAGCTTTAGTCTTAAAGGGAGCTGCAACTGCTGGAGTGGGTGTGTGGCTTAATGTAGCTTTGACTGGAGATAATTTACAACCAGCACAAACTAATAAGGTAGTAACAACTGGAAGCACGGTAAAGTCCAGTGCTAGTAGATCTTCTGGTTCTGCATTTCCTTTGTTAATTTCGTTTGTTGTATCACTTATTGCTTTAATATACCTCCTTTCTTTTAACAAAAAACTGAGAAGAGAAAGAGAAGAGAAGACAGATTGGTAAGGTATTTAAAGGCCCATTTATTTTTGTTTTTATGAAGAAGGTAAAATTAATTGTTCTTATAGTTGTTGTTTTAGTGATTGTGATTGCGGGCAGTTTTTTTGTTGTTAGTTTGATAAAGAACAAAGAAAATAATAGCAGTAATAATTCTGGAGGAGGGGGTTCTCCTGGCCCTCAGATAACCTTTCCTACAAAGGTTGTTAACATAAATGGAGAAAGCGTAAGTCTTGAAAGTTATCTTGCATCGCAGGATTTTGTTAAGGACTTGCCAAAAAGTGCATCTATCTCATTAAAACTTTATAATTTCAACAGTGGAGAAAGACAAGTTGAAAATGTTTATGCAATTACAAAGGGAAGTGTGAGAGCCGGTTTTGCATCAAATCCTGATGTGGAAATAATGATTCATTCAAAGTATCTTGATGATCTAAAGAATGGTCTGTGTGATGCGGTAGCCAAAGCAAAGGACAATGGAGATGTTGGAATTGAAACCAAAATATCTACCACTTCTCTTATGCTGAAATATGCTGGAATGATGAAGTATAAGTCCTGCTTTGGGATGTAGGAGTAGATTATAATTAATTCTATAACATAATGAGTTACATATTTATGATAGATCTTGTGACAAATTTTATTACATAAATCTTTATTAATTAATATCTTGATTAAACTTTATGAGTAATGAAAGAGAATTTAGTAAGTTATTTTCTAGTAAAAAGCCCATAATTGGAATGATTCATCTTGCTGGAAGAAAAAAAGAGGATAAGGTGACAAGAGCATTAGAGGAGTTAGCAATTTATGACCAAGAAGGAGTTAGTGGAGCGATTATAGAAGATTATCATGGCAGCTCTGAAGATGTTGAAGAAACTTTAAGGCAGTCTAATGGAAGATTTAATCTTGTTCTGGGAATTAATGTATTAAGAAATCCCTACGGGGCATTTAAATTGGCTGCTGATTACGGAGCAAGATTTGTTCAGTTTGATAGTGTGCAAACTAAAGACTTAGATTTGAGTTTATATGAAAATATGAGAGGGGCATTTCCAAATATTTTAGTTTTAGGAGGAGTTGGATTTAAATACATCTCTCCAACTGGCAATCCTTTAGAGATTGACTTGGAAGAAGGAAAATCCAGATGTGAAGCTATTGTAACAACTGGTGATGGGACTGGAATGGAAACTCCTTTAGAAAAATTAAGACAATATCAGGAATTGCTTAGGGATTTTCCATTGATTGTTGGGGCAGGAGTTAATTTAAGAAATGTTTGTGAACAATTGCAGGTCTGTGATGGAGCAATAGTTGGAAGTTACTTCAAACCTGAAGGGAATACACAACTTCCAGTTGATAGAATGAAAGTAAGAGATTTAATACATATCGTTGGGAAAATGAGAGATTAGTTATTTCTTTTTATAGCTTTGTTTTCTTGAAAACAATCCGATAAGCAAATCATCTAGCTTTTCCTGCTGTGCTTTTATTCCTTTTGTGTTAATTGCACTTCGCCTTAAAATATCTTCAATCTGCTCACTTAGGGTAAACATATTCTTGTTTGCTCGTTTTTCAAGTTGTTTTAAAACTTCACAGTCTAGGTAAATTGTTACTTTGTTTTTAAATTTAAGATTTTCTTTATTAGCTTTTATCTTGGAAAAAGCCAGTTCAATTTCATTTAAAGGCCAGCGGTGCTTTAAAAGAACTTCTCTTATTTGAGGATCATCAAAACCTCTTTTTCTTGCTTCTTTAATGAAATCTATTAGTTCCTTATTTGGCATGTTTATTATTTTAATGCTTATTTTTTAGGTTTTTGGTTTTAAGCTACGATATACAAAGGCAATTACACATGAAATTAGGTAACTTATAATAAACAAATAAATCAAACTTAGGATTAGTATTATACTGCTTGGTTTTTTATATTCTGGCATTTCTGTTTTAAAAATGCCTAAGATTTTAACATCACTATCAGCAAAAAGTCTTTTTGCACAGTCATAATCCTCTTGAGAAGAATATGAGCCACAGAGAGGCCTTAAACCTGAAAATGAACAGTCTGCAGGGTAAATAGGATTAAATTGATTTACATATTGATTGTAAATATTGACTACTGCAAACTGAAGTTTATTGTTTTCCAGGTCTCTGAGCAATTCGTTTGTCATTTCATCTGATCTGAATTTTGCATCATTTAAAGAGATTATATTTCCCTGAGTTTCATAACCCCTGATTGTATCTTTTATTTCTAAAATCTTGCAGGAATAATCTCCTACCTTGGAATTAAGGTCTTTTGTTGCAAGGAATAAAAGAATTGTTAAAACAACTAGTATTATTGGTAGGATGAACTTTGCTTTAGTTGGTCTAAAGAATGCTTTTTTTTTATTTAAGTTAGCCATTTTATTTCTTGCTTGATTTTGGATAGATGTATCCTTTTTGAACTGCAAAACTCTTGTATATTCCTTCTAAAATATCTGTACCAGCATAGCCTGAAAGTAGCGAAAGCCTTGGATCAAAGCTAAATATAATTCCTACAAAAATTCCAATAACCAAAGCAATAACCAGAGTTATTCCGTAATATCCCCATAGTATCTTTCTTCGTAAAGATAAAGCCTTCATCAAACCAACAATGCCACGAACAAAACCACCAAGACCGCCAAGCAAACCAGCTACAAGAATTTCATTCATTTTTCCTCTTTATTAAATTACAATTAAAAAATTAAAAGAATTATTTAAAGGTTTTGTTTTTAAAGGTCCTCAAATTCATCACCAAAACTGGGCCATACATCGCTTACAAGATGCTCTCTTCCAGATTGTCTCCTTCCTCTATATGGTCTACTAAAAAATTCCTCTCTTTCTTCAGCTGTACCTCTAGCTGCAGTTTGATCATCACTAGGGTTAGCACTTTCTTCGCTTTGTGAAGCTCTATAATTTGAATCTTGAGCCATTTTATTATTAATCCTTTTAAATTATTAAAATATTGAGTTTATAAACATTAGTGGGATAAAATAACTTATTTTAAGCATCTGGATCATAATAAGGTGCAAAACCTGCAAGCAGTATTTCTCCGGTTTTACTAAATCTATATTGAGGTCCTAATGTTAAAGTATCTGAATAAAAAAGTAAACGTTCTTCACCTAGATCACCAACTCTTGACAAGATTATAATCCCTCCTTCGGTATGATTTGGATGTTTAACTTCCCAGCCGGCTAACTGAATTTCTTCGCGTGTTGGCATTTTAACTCCTGTCCTTCTTTAGGATTATTATGGCAACTGAAGTAAATAAAACTATCATCATGATGGCATCAATTGAATACGCTTTAATTTCAGTGTATTTTGAAATATCAGTGTATGCCTGTTCATCCTGGGGGGATATTTTAAACTGATAGTAACCTGCTTTAGTAGTTGTTAAAGTGCTAAGAGTGAGGTTTGTTGGTATAGACAGGGCACATATTTGCCCTTCTTGTGCTATGCCTTTAAAGTCTCTATAGTGTGAATATTCGTGAAGGGCTGTGCTTGAAACAAAGACTCCAACTATTGAAAAGAGTACAAGGATAACAAAGGCTATTTTCTTGATCATTTTGGTTGTTTTTAGTTTGTTTAAGCTAAGTTTTCTAGATCTTCTGCTCTTGCAAGGTAACGATATGCTTTACAAACTGATTCTTCATGGCTATCACGTTGAAGTAACTGCCATGCAGCAGCTCTATAGTGCTCTTTTACAGAAGGGCTAGAGGTTTCATCAGTTCTACAGTTTAATGAATCTTTCATTTTTCTCCTATTTTAGATTTTATTGTTACTCTACAGGGAGTACATTAGTATTTAAATCTTTCTATATTGTATTAATTATTAAATAGTAACATTTATAAGCAAAATCTAGCTTGGAAAGTCATTAAGTTTAAATTGTTAGTATCGATAAAAACTCATAAGATTATAAAACATGGAACGATCATCGATTATACTGGGCGTTTTGGCAGCAGTAGTGCTAATAGTCATTAACTTTTTTGCACTTTCCTCTGAAAACAAGGTTTTTGCTATATCTAGTTTGGTACTACTTTTGGCCATTGTCTTTTTAGGGCTGTTAATTCTAAACAGGGCATACCACCGAATCTCACGAAGAGTGGATCCTTTGATTATCCTGGCATTTTGCTATACAGTTTTAGCAGCTACAATCCTCTCTGGAACAAGATATTTTTCAGTAGAATGGGCTTTTTTGGCGTTTATTTTTTCAGCAGTAGTTTTTTATGATTTTAAGATAGATTCTAGGTTTCTTCTTTTGCCAGGTTTATTAGTACTAGGTTATATTCCTTTTTTACTAATCGGTAAACAAAATGCACTTGCTGAAAACATGGCAGTTTATGTGTATTACTTTTTGATTATTGGAGTTCTAATGCAGATATTTGAAAACTTTAAGAAAAGAGATAATTATTTGGATTTTGAAAAAGTTATGACTAAAATTTTAGAAAGAATGAATTGGATTATATTTATTGTTATTGTGGGAATGTTTAGTGTTTGTTTAATAATAATTAATAGATTTACAGGTATAGACCTTTGGAAGTGGACTAGTGTTTATCTATTTGTTGTTGTACTTGCTTTTTATGTTGTTTCCCTGCTAGTAAATAAACCATTCCAAGCAAAGTAATTAGTGAAATTAATAAAGAGATAATAAATAATTTTGGAGTTGGATAAGTTACCTTACTGCCTGAGTAATCTAATTTATGTAATTCTACACAACCCTCACTAAATTCTGGTGAGGAGTTTAACCAGGAATAGCTATCAAAGTAAAGAGCGCATCTGTCTTTTATTACATATTCTATTTTTAGATTTTCAAGACATTTTGTATCTTGATTTGTGAGACACTGGGTAATTTGTTTTCTAAAAAGATCTGTTGAACCCCAACGATCTGAACCAACTATTACCGGTTCTTTGACTATGGAATTTATAGGGTTGGTTATCCTACCATCAGAAGAAGCCTTTGTTGTCCAGTTGTAGGTTAGGTAATTTTGCCATGGAAGATAAACTACATAGCCAGTAATATCTTGTTTTTCTAGATAGCTGTTAAGTTGAGCATATTCACTTGGGTAGCTAACTGGCTGAATTTGGTTTGAAAGAAAGATTAAAGGAAAAGAGTAAAAAAGAATAAATACTGCAAAAATTATTACTAGAGTGTATTTTAGAATCTTTTCTTTATTTGATTTAAGTTTTTGCGTTAGTTTGACTAGACCAAGAGGGCATAGATAAGCGTATGATAGGGCTATTAGAGCTACAAACTTATGACTATCCCTAAATCCGTTAAAAAATGGTAGGTTCTTAAAAAGAAAGTCAAATAAAGGCGCAGTGTATGGGTGACTTATTCCGGTTGCAAATATAACCCCTACCCACCAGAGAGAATAAAAGATTTTAGCGTGTTTCTTTTCATGATTTGAATAGTATCCCCCGAGCATTAAAATTAATAGGGTAAATGTTATTGTATACCAAATAACTGAAGGAAGAGAATTAAATGTTGTTTTATATCCAACTTCTCTCCAAAAACCACTCATACCAATGATTTTAGCAATTGCTGGAAATCCTTGGCTTAACTTTGGTGAGAAGAATTCTTCATGGCTAGAGTCTATTGAAGAGAAAATTGAACTGTTACTAAAGACCATGGCCTGCAGCCAGAAAAGATTTAGCAGGATTGTAAGAATAATTAGTATCCCAAATACAGAGAAGTACTTTTTTAGCTTTGGTTTTTTCTCAGGTTTATCAGGTTTATAAAAGTAAAGCCAAAAAGAGGCAAATAAAAATATTATAAAATTAAATACGAAAAATTGCAGAGAAAATGAACTTGCAATGGTGAATGCTAGAACTAGCTTAATGATAGATTTTTTATTAAGATTGTTTTCAAATAGACTAAATAGGTAAAAAATAAAAACAGGCATTAGAAGATAGGAAAATAAAACGCCAATCTGGCCGGTCATAATTCTTGAGTAGACAAATGGATTAAAGAAGAAAATTAAAGCAAATAAAAGTGAGAAAATTGAATCTAAATCTTGAGACTTTGAAATACGTTTGATGTAAAAGTAAGAAACAAGCATGCAGATTAGAAAAGACAAAGAGACTAGTATTTGGGTAAGGCCTAGAAGCGATAGGGGTAGTTTAACTAGATCTAGAAGATAAAAGTTATAATTGTAATTGCTGAGCAAAAGGTTTTTACCTAGATCAAAGAATGTTGGATAGGTATAGTCTAGAAAAACCATTGAAGAAAGGATGTTTTTTCCCAGAATTAAAAACCATAGAATAATTATTGCCAGGTATTCTAAGTAAACTGTTGGTTTTTTCATTTTAGGATTTTTACTCTTACTAATTAATGACTTTTAAGTGTTTAAAAGGGTTGCTATTTTAGCAAAAATATTTAACTACCATTTCTTTGTAGATTAGATGAAAAAGGAAGCAAACAAAGAGTATATAAAAAAGATAGTTAAAATCTCAAATAAGCATTTTAAAAAACATGGTTTTAGAAAGATGACTGTTGATAAATTGGGTGAAACTTGTGGTTTATGAAAAATTGAATAGTGTGTGAAACTTGTGATTAGTCTATAGAAAAGTATATAAATGTCCATATATTAGGACTTAAGTCTATAAAATGGGACAAAGTAAAGAATCGATAATGAGAATGTTTTATGAAGAGCCTAGTCAAAGCTTTACTGTCAGACAAATTTCTAGGAGTACTAAGATACCAAAATCAACAGTCCATAAGTATCTTGTTGAATTAAAAAAGGAGGGGTTAATAACAAAGAATAACACCTCTACAGATGGTTTGTTTTTTAAGATTAAAAAAACAAATTATTTTATAGAAGAAATAGTAAAATCTGGATTGATTGATTATTTAATTGAAAACTTAAACCCTTCAGGCATTGTACTTTTCGGGAGCATTAGAAAGGGTGAATCTAATAGGGAAAGTGATATTGATTTGTTTATTGAAACTAGCATTAAAAAAGAACTAAATCTTAAACAATATGAAAGAAAACTAAAGCACAAAATACAGTTATTTATAGAAAGTAGTATTAGTAAGTTACAGCCTAATTTGTTAAACAACGTGGTGAATGGCATTAAACTTTATGGGGTTATTAAACTAAATGAAAAATAATGAATTAATAAATTGGAATACCTGTGAGAAAGAGTTTATTAGAAAAGTTGAGATTGATTTAGAAAGAGTTAGCTCTATAAAAAGAAAGGCTTTGTTAAGGCTAAAAAGAGCGGAATCAACTGTTGTTTCTTTGGAAAATGTATCTTTTGTTGTTGAGGATTATTATGAGGTTATAAAGGAGCTTCTTGTTGCTTATATGCTAAAAAATGGTATGAGAAGTAAAAACCATCAATGTTTAATAAGTTATTTTTATAAAATTAATCTGGAATATGAAAAAGAGGCTCTTTTAATTTCACAAATGTCTTTTTTTAGAAATAGGCTTGACTACTATGGTGAAGATGTACCTATGGAATTCTATACAATTAACAAAGAAGGATTTGAAAACATAATTAATATTTTATTAAAGTTGACATAAAAAGGAATTAGTTACCATTCATTTTTATCAATTTTAAAGATTAACCTTGCAACTATGAGCATGATTATTAGTATAATTATAATCTCTGTGTAGGGTATTTTAAGGGTTATGCTTGGTTTTCCTTGAATAACAAACCATCCTTCTTCATCACCAAGTTTTTCGCCATTAACCTTGTTTTCTGGGTTTGTTCTAATGATATATTTTTCATTATCTAAAAAAGGACCCTTTACAGACATTGGAGTTATTTGCTTAACTTCAAGTGCATCATAGTAGTTTGTTCTTAGTTCGCCTGTTGAATCTGTATAGAAAGCCACATGACTCCCAGTAGTATTTTCTGGAAATTTAAAAATATCACCATAATAAGTCCAGTTACTTTCTTTTACAAGTGTTTTTTCTAAAACACATTTATTAAGCCCCCAAGACCATAAACAAATTCGAGGATTGTCCCCTTTATAATAAAAATTTAAAATATATTCATGATCAAGTGTCCAATTATTTATTTGTTTGGGAATACATGCGCATTGATTTTCAGAATATAGCTTTAAAGAGTATGTTCCTTCAAAAGCAATGTTTGATGAAGTAGCATAAACTTTAGAGGCATTGGAGTCATAATTACAACAATCGCCCGCAGTTTGATTAAAATTTTCAAAAGAACCATCATCAACCAAATTTGTTGAATTAATTTTATAGGCTTCAAGAGGCTCTACATGGTATTTTATTATAGTGGTGCTTGCAACAACTACAGCATAAACTATAAGAATTATTACAATTGCAAGTTTAGCAAATTTAGTTGAATTTTTGTTCATCTTGATAATATTTACTACTTAAAACCAATAAATGATGTTGGTCTGTTATTTATTACTTTTGAAAGCCTAAACCTCAATATATCACTACTTTAAAAAGATTACTTATGTCTATTTAACGGTCAATCATTAAACCTATTTATTTTTTTAAGTGACTTATAAGTAAAATAACTTGTTAGTAAAATAATAATCATGACCAAAATGGCCAAAAAATAAATTAAAAATGTTTTTGAACCCATAAAGGAGTAATTAACTTCCTTTGAAAGAAAGAATATTGAAAGGTCATTATTACCAATACTTATATTATCTGAAGTAACTAGAACATTTCTTTTAGAAAGGCAGTTTACATTTAGCTTAAATCCATCATAAGATGATTGATCAGAATAATCGTAAATATTGCTCCTAAATTCCGAAATGGGACATCCGTTAAATTTCCCATTAGATAATACTTTGTTTAATTCATTTACCCTATCTTTATTTTTAATTAAAATATACAACTCAAAATTATTTTTGTCTTTCTGATTGAGGCTACTGAATACTTCGGTTATTAGATGATTACTACGTTCTTTACCTGAAAAGATAATCTCATTGTTATTAATGGAACCGATTGTATATTCTCCAAATATTACACCTCTAGGCAATAAATCTCTACTAAATGCCAGTTTTGTATAATAACTTTGTTGATTTACATATTGATTTATTCCTTGGATAAAGGGTATTAAAATCAAAATCCAGATTATTACCATTGCAGCTAAATAAAACTCCGTATGACCCTCTAATTTGTTCTTTTGTTCCTTTTTTTGTTTATAAACTAAAATAAGTAATGCTGTTACTAAAATTATGGAGATTATAATACTTCCCTCTAAATAAATAGTGCTGATTGCCTTTGAACTCAAAGATAATGGATTAAAATTAGAAAATATATCTAAGAAAAATGTTTTAACACCAAGCTCTCCCCTAAACAGATAAATAAAACCAACAACGGAGTATGTTATAAAGAGGTAGTTAAATGGTTTAAATTCAGTAGTAAAAATAAAAATAATAAAGAGAGGTATAAGCCAACATAAATAGTGTGCTTGAAAATTTGTTAATAAAACTAAGAAATACATAGTCACTAAGAAAATGTCCTTAAGAAAAGAATCAAAAATATAACTTTTTTTCTTTAAACAAATATAAAACCTTATTATGATATGTAAGATAAGTAATACTGCTGCTAAAAAGATTCCATAATTTGCTAGATGGAAAAGTGATGGATTGTTAATGTTTGATATGGGGGTCGGTACAAACTTCAAAAAGTAATTTATTGTTGAGAGTAAGTTTAAAGGAGAAAGTTTTATTTCTGTGATAAATATCGGAGAATTTGCTTGAGTTAGATCAATAATTGATGAGATTGTTTGAGACAACAAATCGGGATAGATTAAAAGATGAATAAATGAGAAAATAATGCCTGCTGCAGAAATAATAATTATTCCAAATAATGGCTTTTTCTTATGGTTAAATAGTAGATAAAAGAAGATAAATGGAACAAATAAGATAACAAAGTACTTAGTTGTAAAAAGTAAAACAAATCCAAGAGCTGTAAAGATCCATCTTCTATCCTTCATTAAACCGAAAATTATTAAAAGTATTGAAAAAGGAACTAAAAGCTCATAATGGCCATGAATTCCATAAACATAATAAACTATTGGATTTAAGAACCAGAATAAAAAAGCAATTTTTGCTTTTCTAACATTATTAGTTAGATCTTTAACTATCCAGAATATCAGTAATCCACTTAATAAGTCAATAAATAAAAAAGGTAACTTAAAGAAAAAATGAAGTAAAAGAAGATTGTCTGGCGATATTGAAAAAATATTAAGTACTACTAAGTAAAGGGAATAAAAAGAATACCAAACACCAATTAAAAAATTACCTTTATTCCAATATTCAAATACATTCCAGTTATACAGGGTACTATGTTGAATTGTAGTTACAAATGACCAAAAATCAAATGGATGTGCAGTCCAAAAGAGCAAAAATACTTTTAAGATTATAACTGAGATTACTATTTTTATAAAATGTTTTTCTAAAAGTTTCATTTCACTTTCGGAATTCCTCCCTTGAAAATGTTTTTTATCTTAAATAAATCTATTATAATTGATTTATTTATCAAGACTTTATCAGGAACTTTTCTATTTTTTTGTATTTTATTACGAAGTTTAAAAATTTCATTTAAGTTTGTTATTACTTGGTAATTTGCCCTCAAATAACAATTTATCCCCCTAGGTTTAATAGTAACTAGAAAATATAAAGATTGTATAAACTGCATTAAAAAAAACAGAGGGATTATAAATAGTAGTGATGAAGTCTGATAGTTTTTTAGAATAGTCTTAAAAGAGTTTCTTTCATTAAGGTATATCTTAGTGTAATTAGTAGTTTTATTATATTCATTTTTAGTGGACCAACCACCAAGATGTATAATTTTAAGGCTTGTATCTGTGACTACTTTATAACCTAGTAAACGAACCCGCCACATTAAATCTAACTCATCAAAGTACAAAAAATAGCTTTTATCTATTCCTCCTGCTGAAAGATAGATCTCTTTTTTTATAGCATAGGCTGCACCACCAGTCATAAATAAATCACTTATTATTTTACTACTTGAACTAATTTTCTTTTGTATAAACTCCTGATTACTACTTTTTGGATCTAGGGATAAAGTAAGGTCTATATTTGAACCAATAAACTGGGGAGACTTATCCGGGTTTAATTGATAAAACCCCAAGACTCCAATTTCTTTTTCTTTGCTTAACAATTCTGCAGTTTTAACTAAATGCTTATTATTAATTAAAAAAGCATCAGAGTTTAAAAAGAAAAGCACCTCATTCTTAGCTAGTTTAGCTCCAGCAAAACAACTACCCGCATAGCCTACTCTTTCTTTATTTACTTCAAGTTTAATTCTTTTCTTTTTGGCTTCCTGTTTTAGAATACCTAGTGATTTATCATCAGATTTATCATCTATAACTATTATTTCATAATCTATATTACGTTGGTCATAAACATATTTTAAACAATTTAAGATTATTTCTTGACCATTATAGTTTGGTATAATAACTGAAATCGAGTTCTTGCTCATTTTGTACTTTCAGATACCTCCCAGGCACCAGAATTAAATTTCTTATCTTTGATTGTAGAAAAGTAACCTAAGATGTATAATGGTGCCCAGGCAATTGCCGCTAAGGGATGTTTAATTAAAGTTAAAAATAAGGCTATTAAAATTTTTGGTCCAACTTTAGTGTATTTATCGACATTTTCTCGTCCATAGTCTCTATCTTTAGCTTTTAGACCTTTCCGATATCTTATATTTTGTTTTAAATAGTCATTGATTGTTAAAGGAACATTATATCTAACACTTGATGAATCAACATAATACACTCTTAGTTTATTTTTAATAGTCAAAAAGAAAAGGTTCTGATCATCTCCGGGATCGTCATAGAGATGTTCTATTTTTTTATAAAGCTCCTTTTTAATGGCAATTGTCCTTCCGCATAATGTTTGAAAATTATCATAATGATAGTCTTTTTTTAATTTTATTATTTCATGTCTTAAATAAATACTAAAAAGAGATGCTGTTGATGCCCAGGTTATTTTCTTTTTTAGTGGCTCGTTTTTTAAAACTGTTATTCCAATTTGATCATTTTTTGAAAAAGGGGAAATAAGTTCTGATAAAGATGTATCTTTTGATAATGAAACATCTGCATCAAGAATTATAATTATATCGGAGTTTAACAATGAAAAACTTTTTCTCATTGAGTCAAACTTTCCCTTTCGTTCTCTTTTTACAATTAATCTAATTTTTTTTGTGTTTTTTGATATGCCTTTAAGAATATCGTGAGTTCTATCATTTGACGAATCTGATATAACTAATACTTCTTTTAATTCTTGAAAAATTGTTTGTTTTTGAACAGCTAACAATATTCTCTCTATGTTCTTTTCTTCATTATAAACTGGAATTATCAAACTTACTGGTGTTTTAGCCATTTTTCCAAAGCCTCCACTTGATAGTTCCAGTTACTATGATCCTTGGCAAAGGAAAGTGAATTTTTGCCCTGGCGATTTAGTATAACTTTACTTTCGGGTTTATCTGGAGTTAAATTATTCATGTATTTTGCCAGAGCTTTTGGATTATTTTCATTCTTTTCAGTTATAAACCCTGTTTTATTTGCATCTATTAAACCTGGAACATTGTAGGTTATTGCTAAGGTGCCGTTTGCATTTGATTCAGTAACTATTAATCCCCAACCCTCTCTCACAGAAGTTACTAAAATTGCTAAGGACTTGGTCATAATAGAATTTCTTTTTTCTCTGCTAACTCTACCAGTAAAAATAACCCTCTCTTTTAGATTTAAAGAATCGATTAGTTTTTCCAGTTGTTTTTTATATTTTGCATCACCATCACCAATTATGTATAACTTAGTTTCTTTGTTTTCAATCAAAGAAAGAGCTTTTATGCAGTCACTTGGTCTTTTACTCGGTACAATCCTTGCACAAAAAACAAATTGATTTTCCTTTTTTTCTACATACTTAATTGGTTTAAAATCGATCTGCATCTGAGAAATAAATATGTTTTCTGGTTTAACCCATGCATCTCGAATCATATCTTTTTTAGTTGATTCTGAAATTGTTAAGATTCTTGTATTTTTGTAAAATTTAAGGTATATGCTTTCTATAACATTACCTACTAGCGCTATTGGAAATGGAGTTTCGTAGAACCAAACATCCTTACAGAGTTGATTAAAATAAGCAACTCTCTTGTTTTTGTTTATTGCTAGTGGAGTCATAAATGGAATTGTGTTTACCTGATCAATTATGATATCTAATTCTTTTTGATGTTTTTGAGCATACATCAAACCAGCAAGGTAAACACCTAGTTTACCTCCCTTTCTTATAATCTTGTAACCATTATATTCTTCCTCTTCTGGTGAATCTGGAAATCTACTTGAAAAAAGAGTTACTTCGTGACCTTTTTTAGCTAACCCTGCAAGATAAATGTCTGTGACTACTTCTGCTCCACCACGCTGAGGGTGTTTCATGTCTCTCCAAGCTAACATTAGAATTTTCATTTTTCATTATTGAACATTTATTTCTTGCTTTTTTCAAATTTCTCAGCCCAAAATTGTTTTTGATAGTATTTTAAAAAAGTATATCTGTATCTGATTCCTAAAACATCTAAAAACATCTGAATTATTGCTTTCATGTTTATTGTTGAGCCATTAAATTGTTCTTCAATGTAAATTGGTGCTTCAACCATTCTAAAACCGTGTTGTTGAGCTAGAAAACAAAGTTCAACATCAAAAGCATATCTTTTAACTAGTACAAGTGGAAGAATTACTTCAAGAACCTCACGTCTCATTAACTTTAATCCTGACTGAGTATCACGAAGTTTAACCCCTAAAATTAACCAGGAATACATTTGAAATCCCTTACTAAGAACTCTTCTCAAGAAAGGGTATTCTAATTTTGAAAATGGATGACGTTTACTTCCAACAACAATATCTGCAGTTGCTGTGTATGGGACAAAATTCTTTAGTTGTTTTGGATCTAGGTCCATGTCACAGTCAACAAAAGTTACGTATTTTCCAGTCGAATATTGAAATCCATACTTCAGAGCATTTCCCTTTCCCTTATTTTGTTTATAGCTTATAACAGTTATTCCAGAAACTTTTCTTGCTTCTTCTAAACTACGATCAACTTCTCCATCAATAACTGCTATTATTTCATAGTTCTTAAAATGTTTAGAAATACTCTCTTTCATCTTTTCAAGATTTTTACAAATAAATTTTTCTGCTTTATACACTGGTACAATTACTGATAGTTTGTCTGTTCCGTTCATTTTAGTTGATTACCTCGAGTTTAGTTTCAATTGGTTCTATTTCATCAGGTACTACTTTATCTTGTTTTGAGTTTCCATTTCTGCCAAAGAACTCTGATTGAAAAACTTCTTTCCAGTTGTAGATTAAAAGAGAACCTATATTGAAGATGTTTGCAACAAAGAATATTTTAATTACTTCTTCTATTGAACTGTGGAAAAAGTAAATTCCAACCATTTCAATTAAAAATCCAATTAGTACAAACCAGAAAACGTGATATCTTTCTTTAGCAATGTTATAGACTATTAGTATCTGTATAAGGGAGTATAAACCCATGGCCACACCAAAAATTCCAATCATTGGTGCAATACTTAGGTATGCTTGACCGTAGATTACAGAGACAATAAATGTTGGAATTATAAAGTAAACTAAACAACCAATAAAGACTAAAAATCCGGTATAGGTTAATGCCTTAAACAATAATCTTGAGGTATCCTTACCTTCTAGATGCGAACTAACTACCTTAGGAAAAAGAGGGCCTACTAAAAATCCTGAGCCAAACCAAATTACACTCCCAATCATTTGTGCTGCAAAATATAAACCTGCCTGTTCTGAAGAAAGATAGTGTTTTACAAGAAGTTGATCAAATGTAATCATTAATGTTGGAATTAATAATATAAAGAAGATAATTAGAAAGTACTTTGTTATTTTTCTTGTGTTAATGTCTATTTTTTCATTTTTTTCTCCTAATTCTTTTTTGATTTCATCTTTTTTAAAGGATTTAGATATTGGAAATATAGTAACAAAGATCCCAATTAGTGCACCAATTAATAGTGCAACTATTGCTCCGATTACTCCAAAACCAAGATAAACTAAGACAACCCCAAGAATAAATTTGATTAGTGCAGAACCAGTTACTGAAATATTTTGCCAGACAAACTTTTGTATACCATTTAAAGCTCCGATTGCTAGGGCTGAGATTATTGAAAGATATGAAACGACTCCTACTAAAATTAATCCAGTATATGACTCAATTTTTAGAAAGCTTGCTATATATGGTACTAGTAAAAGATAAATTCCCAAAAGGACTAATCCAAGAATTATAACATAGAATAAACTCTTTCTTACCAATAGTTTAAACAAACCTTTTTCATCTCTTCCATGATATTCTGCTGCAAACTTAGACATTGTTAAAGTAAATGCTAAAGTTGAAAATGATGCTATATAGATAATTTTGAATAATGAACCAAAAATTCCCAAATCAGATGTTGAAAGATTTCTAATCATCCAAAATTGATAAAGAAAATTAAAAAGAGAAGCAATAACAGTACCTATTAGGAAGATGGTACTTGCTGCAAATAGAGAATCTTTGTCTTTTATTTTGCTTTCTAAACGAGAAAAACTGACAAGAGCTTTCTTATTTTTTATTAAACTGAGTAGATTTTTCATTTTCTGATTATTGTCGCATTAGTACTATACTATTTATTAATGATGTTATTTATTGTCAACTAAACCTGGATATAAGTTATCATAATCCAGTAATAACACTTTTTAAATCTTACTCTTAACGTAATTCTAAAATAGTAACATTTATAAATAGAAGAATTTCATAAAACTATATCACAAAATTTGTACTACTTAAAAAATACAACATTAACAACAAAAATGGATAGTGTGTTAAAACAAAAAAGCTTTGAAAAGTCAACAGTAAGAGTTTTAATTTTTCTGTTAAGTCTTGGTGTAATAACTATGCTTTTAATCTCTGCACCAGCAAATGCTTTTACAATTGGATTTTCTTCTGATAAAAAAGAAGTTGAACAGGGTGATGAAGTAAGTTTTGATATTTCACTTCAAGTGAGTCAAGAAGAATACTCTTCAATAAGCTCAATAACACTGAGCCTTGATGGACCTGAAAATAAGTATTGCACCTTTTCTACAAGCGGAAATATACTCTCTGGTTGTGCTGGTGTTAAGAATATAATTGTGAATATGAATAATAACTCTGATGGTGGAGATGGTTATTCTTATGGGTACGCTGGCTATATGTATAATTATGCTTATGGTTATGGAGATCAAAAAATTGAACTTAATTATAGACTGGTATATGATACGGAAACATTCCCAATTGGTACTTACACTACAAGTGTTAAGGTAAATTACGGATCAAGTCAGCTGCAGATTGATGGTGAGAATCTAATTGTAAAGCAAAAAAGTGAAAGCTCAACAAGTAGTCATGCTAGTTTTGGTAGAAAAGTATTAGTTTATCCAGGTCAAAAAGCACATTTACAGGTTAGAGAAGGAGATGTGTTTAATTTGCTTTCAGATAGTGATTTACACGAATTAATTGTAAAGAGAATAAATACCGACTCGGTAGATATTGAATTACATTCTGAATTCCAGGAATTAAATCTAAAGGTTGGAGATGTGAAAACAGTTGATTTAAATGGAGATGGTCAAAATGACCTTTCAATAAGCCTATGGTACTTGGGAGATAAAAAGGCAACACTTTATGTTGAAGCATATCATGCATCTATCTTGAAAAAAGAAGCAAAGATAATGCCTCAGATCATCAAAACAGATAGTATTCCACAGTTTAGTGGACCAGATTATCAATCAAGTAACTGGAGAGTTTGGTTTGGAAATTTTGGTTTAATAATAATGTTTATAATTTTGGACCTAATCATGATTGAATTAGTGCTCATTTTATATGTTTTAAAAAAGAAAAGAAAATTGAACCGTCGACAAATGCTAAAAAAAAGGTAAAATTTTAAAAAAATTACCACTGGAGTTCAATTAAGAGAATTTAAATATAAGTGCGTGTTTAATATTTCGAAAATAATTAATAAAGAGGAACTAAAGAGGAAAAATGAAAAAGGGTGTAACAAAGGTTTTGTCATTAATAACAACAGTAATGGTTATTGTTTTACTTTTATCATCAGCTCCGGCTAATGCTTTTAGTTTGGAGATAGATTCTACTGAAAGTTTTGTAAAAATGGGTGGAACAACTGATTTTAATATCTCAACAGTTATTGGTGATGGTGAAAAATTACAAATTGATAAGTTTATTGTGGATATTGTTGGACCTGAAACAATATCCTGTGAGTTCTTACCAAATGGCACATTAATCGCAAATTGTAGTGGAATTAAAATTACTCCAATTTTTGATACAACTTCTGATTTAAATAAAAGACTTATTAATCCTTTTGACCAAATTGGAATTGAAACTCTTGCTAATTCAATGAATGATGAAAATTTAACTGGTGGCTATATTTGGAGTAGTCTTGGTCCGGGAGAGTCACCTCGTTCTCCAACAACTGTAAAAACAGGTGTTACAATAATGACTGGTTCTGCAAATATAACTGTTGATCAGATTAATGTTGTTGGTGAAGCAACTAGAGTTTATATTTACGAAAATGATAGTGTTACTCAGATAGCAAATAGTTCTAATTGTAATGAAGTTGGATACTGTTCAATTAGCCCACCTGTACCTTTGAAGGCTAACCATGAGTATATTGTTGTTGGTGATGCAGATGGTGGAATGTATACTCCGTGGTCAAAAATAACTCCGGTGCCTCAGACATTTTTAGGATATACTATGCTTGATACAATAGATAACTCAGCTAATCCAAGCGGTTTTGGAACCCACACAAATGGTGAGGTTTTTACTATTGAAGGGCTGCATTATACTGGAGTTGTAATAAACAACAGTTCTGGAGATGACAATGGTTCTGGAGATGACAATGGTTCTGGAGGAGATGGAAGTGGTTATGGCTACGGAAATGGAGGATATGGTTATGAGGGAGATGGAAGCGGTTATGGATATGGTTATGATTATGGGTATGAATATGATTATGGATACAATTTTGGTAAGGGAATACTTTCATACAAAGTTTCTTTTGACACAGATCACCACAAATCTGGAATATACCATGCTTCTTTTAGATTAATCTCTGGAGATAAAGAATATGAAAAGGGTGGAAAGACAATCTATATTTTGGATGATAAGCTAAGAGGTTGTTCAATGAGAGCTCAAGGTGGTGAATTAAGTGAAGATACAACAAATTATACTAGTGAAAGAAATGGACTTAGCTTTAATATTCCTTTGAGAAATGCTGTTTCTGGAAGTGGTTCAGTGTTATCTCAGGCAGGAAGAACAAGATTAACCTATGACTTTGAGGTATTGGGTGTTTTAGAAAATAGTAATAGTACATTACAGGTATTAATAAAGGGAAACTATAGACTTAATAGGGAAAATAAAACTGAAGGAAAGTTAGGAGTAATTTTATTGGATAAGAATAGCAAAGAATTAAGCATTGCTGGTAAAGGTATCCAAATATTGAATATGAAAGTTGGATTTACTACAAAAAGTTGTAGTTTCTAAAAAGCTAGAGTTCTAATAAGCCTAATTATAATAAGTGTTTAATTGTAAATTATCTTGAAAATTTTACTAGTTTTTAGGGATAATTATTTGAAATTTAGTAAATCTTAATTGTTTTTTATTATTTTATAATTATTGTTTTTTAGTGTTTTTCCGAAGATAAAAATATTCATTGCAAATTAGTAACTACAAAAAACTATTTTCTCAGTGATAATAATCCTTATAAAGCAAAGACTTCTGAAAGAGAAATGAAACTGAGTGAAAAGAGATCTGGGAGAGTATTCATAATTATAGCAGGGTTAATTGCATTTTCTATTTTTTCTTTAAGTTTGACTAGTGTTTGTGCTGCTATAGTTGGTGGATCTACTACTACAACAATAAACAAAACTGCAGATGTGGGTTATATTTATAGCAAACAGTTCTTAGTTGATAACAATGTAATAAAAACATTAAATGAATTAAATTTAACTGTTGATAAAATAAGATATTCTGACCTTTATAGAGCAAATTTATCAAAGTATAGATTTTTGTTTGTGGGTGATGAAAGATTTTTTGATGCTACAAAAATACCAATAAGTAAGTATAATTTTATAATAGAAAATTATGACCATGGAAAAGTTTGGGGATTAACAGATAATGATGGAATCTCAAAACTTGTTGGGTCTAAACCTTTAATGGTGAATGTAAAAGGACAGACACCAGAAGTTTATACTCAAGCATTTTTTCAAGAGGGAAGTAGTGTAGCAATTCCATATTACTATTTGGCAGATGTTAACAAAAATCCTGCTTTTTATGATATTGCAAGAACTGTTGGTGCAACTAATGGTAATGATGGTGATGTAATTGCCTTTGCTAATGCAAGTACAAGGTTATTAACAGGACAACTTACCAATGGAAAGTTATGTTATTATGGAATAATTGAGTCTGATTTTTGGACTCCAGAAGCTAAAAGTTTGTTTAAAGATTGCGTTGCCTTTGTATCTAGTGAATGTTCAAGTAGGGGTGAATGTCCCTCTGATAGCATAAGTGATCAATATTGTATAAATAAAAGTGTTTATAGAGATGTATCTAACTATACTTGTGAAAATCCTGGAAAGGTGAATTCTGAATGTATAGCTGTAGCAAAGTCACAATTTATTAAATTATGTCCAAAGGGTTGTATTGATGGTGAGTGTGTTGAATGTATTAATGACTCTGATTGTGATGACCATAATATAAGAACAATTGATAGTTGTGTAAGTCATGTATGTAAACATGAGAATATAACATGTATTAATAATAGTGATTGTAATGATCTAAACCCAAGAACAGTTGATATTTGTAGAAACCCTGGAACACTAAATAGTAGCTGTGAAAATATAAATGTAACTTGCCTAACTAATAGTGATTGTGGATTAAATGGTTTTTTTGGTGATAAATTTTGCTTTAATAATAATGTTTTTAAGAACTTTGAGAATTTCACCTGCTTGCTTCCTGGAACACTAAATAGTTCTTGTTTGAGAACAAACTCTTCTAAGTTATTTCAGAATTGTAGAGCTTATGGTTGTGAAAATGGAGAGTGTTTAGGTCCTGAATGTATTAATAATAGTGATTGTGATGATGGAAATTCTAGTACAACTGATTTGTGTATAAATGAACATTGTGAACATAGAAACATTAGATGTTTTACGGATATTGAGTGTGATGATCAAAATTCAACAACAATTGATAGATGTGTGAATCCTGGAACAGTTGAAAGTTACTGTACAAATAGCTTATTTAATTGTGGAAGTGATGCTGATTGTGGGCTAAATGGTTTCTTGGGAGTTGAATTTTGTTCTACAAATAATGTATACAAATTATTTCAAAATGCAACTTGCATGAATCCGGGAACTCATAATAGTAATTGCGTTGTTACTCGAAAAGAAACTCTTGTAAATGATTGTGGAGAAAATTCTTGCGAATGGATAAGCGATCCTTTTTGTAAAAATGGAGATATCTACAAAAGACAATCATGCACAGTAAGAGGTTGTCAAAGCGGAGGTATTGCAGCTTGTTTTGTTGGAAATGTTAGTGAACAGGAAATTTTAATAAAGGATTGTTTAAGCGGTTGTGAAAATGGAAGTTGTCTCGGGTTAGAATGCACAAAAGACTTAGATTGTGATGATGGAAATTCTAGTACAACTGATAGATGTGTAAATAATCATTGTACCCACGAACCAATTGAATGTTTGACAGACATTGAATGTGATGATCATGATCCTAGAACTATTGATAAGTGTATAGATAATCACTGCCATCATAATCCACTAGAGTGCATAAATAGTAGTGATTGTGATGATGGAAATTCTAGCACTATTGATATTTGTTTATATAATTCTTGTAATCATATACCTGTCTTGCCCGTTTGTGGAAATGGTGTTCTTGAATCGGGAGAACAGTGTGATGATGGAAATAGAATTAATGGAGATGGATGTTCAGTAAATTGTATAGCTGAAAGACAAATTTGTAGAGAAATATGTTCTGGTGGCGCAATAGACTTTGATTTGTTGGCTGATAGAAGTGGTAGTATGAATAGATATCTAGATCCTCCAGTAAATAGTATATTTTCAAAAATAACAAAGATACAAGCTTTAAGGGATGCTTCTAAAAATTTGACAGTTGGAGCTATTGGTAGAAATCCACAAACAAAGGTTGGTTTGAGTACCTTTTCAACAGAATTTACAAATGAACATGATTTAAGTAGTGATCTAAATAGTCTAAATGATAAACTTATTCACATATACGCAAATGGTAATTCTGACACAAATTATAACGAGTCAATAAGAGACTCTGTAGATAAAATAAGAATACAGGGAAGAAATATGCCTAAAATTATCGTATTCTTATCTGATGGAGAACCAACAGTTGTAACTTCTAAAGATTCAAGTGGAACATTTAGTGATCCTGAAGATGTTAAATCGGCAATAGATGCAGCAAATTATGCCCGAATGAATGGAGTTGTAATTGTTACAATTGGATTTGGTAAAAAATCTGAATTAAATGAAACTCTACTAAGGCAAATGGCTGAGATAACTGGTGGAAGATATTTCTTTGTTGATTCATATGAGCAAGTGTTAAACCTTTACTCGGGAATTGGATCTAGAACATGTCAAATAATATGTGAAAGTACAACAGTCACCTGTAGAAGTAATCTAGATTGTAATGATGGAAATGTGTTCACAAGAGATATTTGTGTTAACCCGGGCATGGATGAAAGTTATTGTAGCCATGAAACACAAAATTGTAATTCTAACTTTGATTGCAATGATTTTAACCCACAAACAACCGATAAGTGTGTAAATAATAGATGTATTTTCATACCTGGCGAATGTTTGAATAACCTTGATTGTGATGATGGTAATATGAGAACAATTGATGTTTGTTTGAATGCTGGAGGTTATGATAGTTATTGTACACATAATAGTCTTCAATGTATCTATGACTCTGATTGTAATGATGGAAATAGATTAACAATTGACAGATGTATGAATAACAATTGTCAGCACAATTTTATAGAATGTGCAGATAGTAGCGATTGTAATGATGGAAATTCACAAACTACTGATGTATGTGTAAATAATCGTTGTCAACATAACCAAGTTATTGAATGCTATAGAGATCTTGATTGCGGTATAACTGGATTTATTAATGAAGATTTTTGCTATGGAAAAGATGTTTTTGGAATCTTTGAGAGTGCAACTTGTGTAAATAATCTTTGCTATACTCCAAGAACTACTATGTTAAAAGAGAATTGTAGAAACGGTTGTTTTGGAGGAAATTGTATTCAAGATGAATGTTCATTTAATTCGCAGTGTGATGATGGAAATAGATTGACTGTAGACCTATGTACTAATGGAAGATGTGAACATAACCCTATACAATGTACAGATAATTCCGATTGCAATGATAATAATCCAAGGACTATTGATAGTTGTTTGAATAATAGATGTAGTTATACACCAATTGTACAGTGTAACTTTGATTCTCAGTGTGATGATGGAAATCAAAGAACATTTGATAGCTGTAGAAACCCAGGAACAATGAATAGTTACTGTAGCCACGATTCAATAAACTGTTTAAGTAATGGTGATTGTGAGGATGGAAATGCTCAAACAAGAGATACTTGTGTAAATGCGGGAACTTTAAGCAGTTATTGTAGAAATGATTTATTGCAGTGTATTAGTGACTTTCAGTGTGGAAGTGTAACAACACAAAGATTCTGTAGTGGTGGAAATGTGATGACTAGAACACTAACACCAAAATGTTTGTCTAATAGTTGTACTTCTCAGACAAATGAAGTGCTTAGTCAAGTTTGTAATTATGGTT
>Ga0172379_10000371_pt1 | contig 115506 bp, 127 predicted proteins | sample GrowelOW334metaG_FD_119756 | JGI IMG/M metagenome (GOLD analysis project Ga0172379, IMG submission 119756) | Groundwater microbial communities from an aquifer near a municipal landfill in Southern Ontario, Canada - Groundwater well OW334 metaG | ecosystem: Environmental > Aquatic > Deep... | reverse complement strand
TCAAGTTATGATGATGTGTAATTTGTGTTCCAAAAGTATTCATAAAGTTGCTGTATCTAAGCACAAAAAAGGTTCATCTGGTGCATCCCAGTGGCCACTTCGTGCTCAAATTCACAAAAGAACCCAACACCCAAACTTACATGTTTATAAAGGCATGAAATTTTGCAGCAAATGTTTAAGAATTGTTAAAACCTCAGTTGAAGCTAACAGAGCTATTCCTACAGCTACTCCAGCTGCTTAATTTTTATCTCTCCGTATGATAAAATTTCTAAAAACAAAACATGGAAATGTTTCCTTACCTAGCTTTTTTCCTGATGGTACAAAAGGGGTAGTTAAAGGTCTTGATGCAATTGATTTAAAAAATGCTAAGGTCGAGGGCCTTGTTATAAATACCTATCATTTGCTTGTTGCAGGGTTGGAAGAGAAAGTTGAGGAAATTGGAGGTATTCATAGACTAATGGGTTGGCAAAAACCCGTTATAACCGATTCTGGAGGCTTCCAGGTAATGTCACTCATTCACAAAGACAAACACTTAGGTAAAATGACAGATGAAGGGGTAACTTTTCAACTTCCGGGAACTCCCAGGATAAAATTAACTCCTGAAAAATCTATTCAAATGCAAATTAAACTTGATTCGGATATTTTAATTTGTTTGGATGATTGTACAAAACCAGACCAAAGTATAGGGGAGCAGGAAAAATCTGTTGAGCGGACAATTGCCTGGGCGAGAAGATGCAAACAGGAGTTTGATAAACTAGTAACTTTGAGTAAAAAAAGACCCCTGCTTTTTGCAGTCATTCAGGGGGGAAATAATAGGGAATTAAGGAAAAAATGCGCCAAAAATTTAGTTGAAATTGGCTTTGATGGATACTGTTTTGGTGGTTTTCCGGTGGATGCATCAGGCAAATTCTTAAAGTCAATTATGAAGTATACAGCCTCACTCTTGCCTGAGGATAAGGTTAAATATGCCATGGGAATAGGGAATCCGGGTAATATAGTTGATTGTTCAAAGATGGGATACAATCTTTTTGATTGTGTGATACCAACCAGGGAAGCCCGTCATCAAAAACTTTATGTTTTTAATAAAAAAGTTACCAAGAGTAATGTTTTTGGGGCTAATTTGTACTCAACAATCAATATTGGGGCGACTGTATACAACAAAACTATGGATCCTGTGAGTAGATACTGTGATTGTCATACCTGTAAGAACTTCTCAAAGGCATATTTACATCATTTATTTAAAATAAAAGATAATGCAGCCTTCCGTTTAGCCACAATTCACAATCTAAGGTTTTACAGTATGCTGATGGAAGCCTTAAAATGAGGCCAAATTCTAGTTATAGGTTAGGATAATGTCCATTTCCCGCATAAACTATAAGACTTGTTGATAATTATTAGGTTTAGCTGTATTATAGGTTAACTTTTATGGAAAATCCTGTTAAAAAGCATTTATATGAAGCTCTACAAAGTCTGGATCCCCGTTATTCAGATGCAGGTTATTTAAGTCGTACGATTAAACATATGATGAAAATAATGGACGAGGGTAGAAAAATTCGTCATTCGTTACTTAGTCCTGTTAGCCGTGAATTGGTAGAATCTGCAGAAGATGTAATTGGGGAAAAATTAAATAGATTGGTGGCTGTTCCAGAACCACCAGCAGTTGCTTTTAAAGTATTGGAAACTGCAGAAAAACTTGGAATTTCAGATTTAAAACTTTGTTATTTACCGGAAATAAACCTTCTTGATTTAAAAAAAAATCACCCAATATTTCAAAAACGACCAATTTCATTAGGCATACATGACACTGTTTTTGACCTGATGGAGCGAAGAAAAATGTCTTCTATAATTAGATCTGGTTGGAGGTTGTTTACTCCTACGCCTCAGTATGATAATCCAGAATTGTCGGATGAAGGCATATCAATTAGTGGAAGTGGAAAAGGATTAAGACCTTCAAGGATTATGAAATATATTGTTCCAACAATGAATGAAAGATTAGGTTTTTCAAAAGAAACACCTTTTTTAAGCTTGCCATCAATTGCTGAAATAATTTTAATGGATATTTTGTCTCCAGAATTATTAGAAGAAAACAAAAAATTCAGACATAGTGTATATTTATCGGAATGGTGTTTGGATAAAGCATTCAAAGGGTATGGTTATACTTTTGTGCCTTGTAAAGTACTCAATGGTTTTCATGAATATTTTGTTGAATTTCCATTAACAGGAGCTTACCGTAGTGGGTATCGTTTAATTGGAAACTTTGCTAATCTTGAATAATTTATCCTCTTGAAATTAATTGGTTTTTTATTTATGGTTAATTAATGAAGAAAGAATCTGGTTCTGTTCTTGTAATAATTCTGGTGGGTGTTGTTTTAGTTATAGCCTCTGTTGCAGCCACAACTTTTTATTTAGGTAAGGGTCAGGATGCTTTATTTGGTTTTTTTACAGCCAAACAAAATATTGAAGTTGATTCAACAGGGTCTGGGAGAATCAAAACAAAAGAAGAATTGGATCAGATAAATCAAAGAATAAATGAAGTATTAAAACCAAGTCCAACATCAACCCCTGTAGCTTCAATTATTCCTATAAAAACACCAACACCAGTCAGTGTTGTGAATATTACAGGTTTATCAGCTAGGGAAAATGGAGCAAGCATTGAATGGAAAGGTGAATCTGCTAATGGATTTAAGGTTTGTTACGGAGAGAGTGTGAATCCTACATACCCAGGCAGTAATTGTACCTTAAAAGGGGCGAGTGACAGAAAATTTGAAGTAGGAGGCTTAACAGCAGGTAAAACTTACCATTTTAGAGTAGGTATATATGGAACAGACGGTAAAGTTAGTGTTTATTCAAATGATGCAACAGTTGTGCCAATTGGAAGTACTAATAGTACGACATCAAATAATTCTGGAACTCTTAGTTTAACAGCTGCTTCTAATGAATCAGGTAAAGTTTCTATGAATTGGACCTTAAATGGTGACCCAATTAATGGTTTTAAAGAAGTTTGGTCTGAAGACGCAAACCCCACATACCCAGAAGATCACTGGAATTATGATTCTGACACAAACCTTAGAAACTATACCTTTTCAGGCCTTTCATCAGGTCAAACATTACACTTCAGGGTTGGTGTTTATAAGAGTGGTCAGGGTGTAACCACTTATTCAAATGACGTTACAGTCACTGTTAAGTAAATTACGAAGTTATTGTGCAGTAATTAAGAGCATGAGGAGCAAAGTCACACTTAGCTTGAAGTTCTGGCAAATCCAAACAAAGTTTTGAATTATTTTGACGCCAATCACACAAGCAATATGCTCTTTTTCCTTGAGCAAATTCAGAAAGATCATTTAATTCCTTTCTGGTTGTTCCACCAGACACTAAATCATCCATATCTAAGAAAGTATAACCTATTGTTTTTTCACCATATGGAAGTTTTTTCCCGACTTCAGTAATAAGATCTCCAAATTCACTAATTTCTTCAGGAGCAGCTCTACGAATAAACCTTCTCATTTCCCAAGAAAGCCATCCGGCATTGGGCCAGCCAACAATAGAATCCAGGGCATTAATAGTTGTTTGTACTGATTCTGGAATATCGGTTTTATTGCTAGTACTAGGTATTTTTCTGTAAGCAACCATTATAGTAGAAGCAAAGTTGCTACTTCCTACAGTTTCTTGTCTTAGACTGACAATTCTTTTTTCTTCATTGATATTATTGTATTGTTCTTCAAGACAAGTTCGGCAAAAAGAAATTTCTTGTTTAATCATGGTGATATTCTAACAATGTTGGAATAAAAGTCAAATTAAAGTAGTAAGTTTTTAATAGGAAAATCAGGATAACCGCGTAAGAATTCCTCAAGTTTAACAGGTTTTTTGCCTTCTATTTGTACCATTTTATCCGGCATTAGTTTTACAATCTTGTTATTCCAATGGGTCCAGGTAGTTGGCCAGGGATAGTAAGCCCGTACCATCCGGTCTAAAATTTCTAAAAAATTAGGGGACTTGGGAAAAATTTTTAAATCAAAATATCCATCTTCTTTTTTTATAATTTTACAAAAAGTTACTAGTGTATCATCTTGTTCAACTAATTCAAGTTCTCCCGCAAGGTATGCGGGAATTATTTTAGCTAAAAACAGGGAAGACCTGTCAAACATTTTTGTACTCAATGTTTGGAAATTATCTAGATCTGATATACTAAACTCTTCTGCATAAATGATAGGTCCATGGTCCATCTTCTCATCCATTTTAATTACAGAAATTCCTGTTGTTTTATCACCTGCCAAAATGGCAGATTGTATTGGTGACGGTCCCCTATATTTTGGAAGCATTGATGGATGGATATTTATTGCCCCCTGTTTAGGGATATCCAAAATATTTTTAGGAATTATTTTGCCATAAGCTGCCACTACAAATAAGTCCGGTTTCAAATCTCGTAATTTTTCGGCAAAATCCTGGTCTAATTTTTCTGGTGTAAATACTTTGAGGCTGTAGCCTCGTAAGACGTCCCCTTGCGAGGCTAATTTTACAGGGCTTGGGGTTAGGATTTGTTTTCTGCCTACTTTTTGGTCTGGGGCTGTGACTACCCCAACTACCTCAAAATTCTCAATTAAGGAATTTAGTACAGGTATGACAAAATCAGGGGTTCCAAAAAAGATAACTTTTGTATTATTATTATTCATAGGGGTATTTTACCAGATTATATGATTAGATTACTGCTCGGTTTAGTTATTGTTATAGCTATCGCAAATGCAATTGTTCAGATTGTTAAACCAAAAACTGTTATTGCTCCGTCAGATGGAGTTTTAGTTACAGCAACTCCTACTACACCCACTACCATAACTGCAACTTCCCTACCCAAAGCCACTCCAACACCTACACCAACTATACAAGTTACAGCAACTACCTCCCCACAAACTACAACAGCTTACAAATCAAAAGTATTAATTGCTGGGGTTCCTTTTACCCCACAAGCTCCTTTTGCAGAATGGTCTGATGCCAGATTTCAGGAAGGCTGTGAAGAAGCATCTTCTTTAATGGCAATTTATTGGGCTAAAAACATCACCTCGATAGATAGAACTAAGGCAAAAGAAGAAATAATAGCCATGGTTAATTATCAAATAGAAAAAGGGGGTCTTGGAATGGATACTTCAGCTCAGGATACAGCCCTGAAAATTATTTCCGGATATCTCGGATTTAATAATTATGAAGTTAAGGAAAATATTAGTTTGCAGGATATAAAAGACGAGTTGCTCAAAGGTAATTTAATAATTGTTCCTGCAAACGGTCAGGCTTTAAACAATCCGCATTTTACTGCCCCAGGTCCGGAAAGACATATGATAGTAATCCGTGGTTATGATGATAATACAGGCACATTTATTACAAATGATCCTGGAATCAGGCAGGGTGAGCTTTATGCCTATCCTCAACAAGTTTTCTATAATGCAATTAGGGATTATTCAACTGGTTACAATGCTCCTATTGTAGGAAATAAAAAAATTATGATAATTATTAAGAAATCTTAAACTTTTATTTCTTCAAACATATCTGAACCAGTTTTATCTTTACCTGCAAACTTAAAAACCTTTCCTTTTTGTGAGATTACTCTGTCCATAAATAATACCCCTTCCATATGATCAAATTCATGCTGAAAAATCCAGGAAGCAAAGCCCCTTAATGTTTTTGTTACTTTCTCGCCGTTTTTATTTAAATAAGAAACTTTGGCAGAAATAGGCCTTATTGTTTCCCCGTAATAATCAGGAATAGATAAACATCCTTCAAAAAAGATCTTGGTTTTTGGGGAAAAGTTATGTATTTCAGGATTAAAAAATACTTCAAATTCATCACCTATTTTAGCCACAAAAAACCTTTCACATCTACCAATTTGGTTAGTAGAAAGTCCTACTCCCTCAGGATCTTTGAATGTTTTGGCAAATTTTATCATCTCAGAAGAAAGCTTTATCAGCTCCGGTGTAATTTTTTTAACATGCTTGGTTTTTGTCCTGAGTTTGACATCAGGTGCTTTGATTATTTGCATGAGTGTATTTTACCATTTTCAGGCTCAGATTTCCAATTTTTATTGACAAATATTTTAACTTATAGTAATATTTGCAGGTATATGAAGAGCAAAGAATTATTAACTCGTTTAGCCTGTGTAGGAGCAGCTGTTGTAGGCCCTGTAATACTGGGTGGTTGTGCTGGCAACAGTAAGCCCAGTTTAGAAGATTCTGCAGGCACAGTAGTCCCCACACCTGCTGTAGTTCAGGAATCACCAAGTTTATTAAAAGTAAGATCATATATCACTACTAGAGCAGGCAATTACTTTGAGGACTATGAGATATACAGGGTATCTCCGGATACATTCTTGCTTATTAGTTATGTAGGATCTTATTCACAGATGAATGCTTATACTACACCTTTGGCCTTAGAATATATGAGAAAAGTCAGGGGTTGCGAGGTTTCTGATGTTTCAGCTGTTTCTGCTTTAAACGTTAAAATAAAAGTCAAAAACCCCGGAGTTTGTTTACAGGAATTAGAATAATTTTTATTTCTCAGGAGGCTTGAGTGGCGTTTTCTTTGAGATTCTTCAAACGCCACATGAATACCTTACCCTTATTCTTAGCATTTAGATAACCTTTGGTATAAGTTAAAGCTTCATCAAGCAAGGCTCTGGGGGTAATTTTGGCAAGTTTTATATATAAAGAATAATGTTGGGTATCATTTAACTCTTCTGCCAAGTAAACTCCATAAACCTGAAATTCTGTGGATAAATTTTTAGGTCTGTCTGGATGTTTAGTATCATCTATAATCTGACCAATTTTTTTCATTTGTATAGCGGGTCCTGTCGCTTGCCAGCCCCGTCCGACATCCTCACTTCGTTGCGGGTGCTCGACGGGGCGCCCCGGCTCGCGCCACCCGCTTTAATTACCATCCCACTCCTTCAATTTTTCTGTTGCCTCACTATCCCCTGGAATAAGCTGTAATACTTTTTTCATGGTTACAATAGCTTGATCTTTTTGACCATCATCAAAGTAAAAAAGTCCCAAAGTATAAAAAGCATCTCTATAATTTGGTTTTAAGGCAACTGCTTTTTCTAAATTTAAGATTGCTTCTTTGTTATTTTCGTTTTGTCCTAAAATAATTGCTTTGTTATAAATTAATTTAGCATCAGTCGGAGCCAAGCTGATTGTTGTGTTGAGCACCTGTAATGTCTTTTCTTTGTATGAGGGATCTATGGTGGAGATCAGATAATAAGTTCTGATGGCTGTTCTGTAAAAAGAAACATTCTTTGGACTAATCGTTAGCACTTTTTCTGTGTCTGCTATTGCCTCATCTTTTAATCTGGCACTGATTGTTGCGTCTTCCTCCTGAATTGCTACTGCAGATGCAGCTGCTGCATAGGATATCTCCGATAGATAGTATGGCTCTCCCGGGTTTAGCGCAACAGCTTGTGTTAGTTGATTGTATGCCCTACCGGGGTTGCCTGCCTCGTTAGCATTATTGCCTGAAGCAAAATAAGTATCTGCCCAATAAAATCTTAGAAGAGTAACAATAGTTAAACCTGAAATTATAATAATAGCAATCTGAGCAATATTGGTGTAAGTTCTCTTTTTGTAAAGTAAAGGGTGGAAGATTAAGGGTAAAGGGGAAAGTTTTTTAGGAAAAACAAACGGTTTGGTGGAGTCGGTTGTAATAAATGCAATTGCCGGGAAGAGGTAGAAAAAGACTGCCACAATTACCACAGAAAAACCAAAGAAATCCTGGATATGGTAACTGATAATTGAAGCTAAAATAACAATCAAAATCAATTTGTCTGATTTGGAAAATATGATTTTCTTAACTGACCAGTAAATGAAAGTTAAGATTAAACCTAAATAAGCTAAAAATCCTACAGCGCCTGTATTGGCCAGATAATTTAAGAATTCGTTGTGGGCTTTGTTATATAGAAAATCCCATTCTGAAACTAAGTTATGTTCTACCGGTCTGAAGTTGTAATAAGAATAGGCAAAAGTTTCAACTCCTGTTCCCAAAATCGGGTTATGTAAAAATATTTGAATAGCACCCTTCCACACAATCAATCTGATAACACCTGATTCTGTGCCACCATTTTCCAACTGTGTCCCCGTTACAACAGGTGCTTGGGTAATTAATCCCCCTCTTGGTGGTGGGGCAAATTTTGAAAGTAATTTAAAACTTGTTAGGGCAGACCCAAAAAGTATATTAATAATTACAAAAGATATAAGAATGTAGATAAAAGAATTAAGTTTAATTTTCTTAAAACTAAAATCAAAATTCTTAAATCTGGTAACAAATTGGTTAAAATATGGTGAAAGTTGAAAATAACAAAAAACAACTAGACCTCCAAGTAGTCCCAGTGTTGCTCCTCGAGAATATGTAAAAGTAAAAGCCATATAAAAAAGAATTAAGATTAAAGAATATAAACTTAAGAATGATTTTTTTGTATTGGTAAGTAAAAAATATAGTGCCGGGAAGATGAGCATAGCCAGGTATGCAGCCAGCCAGTTCGGTTGCCCAAGGGTGGCAAAAACTCTGGCTTGGACATCTTGTACCCAACAGGCATCAGTTAGTTGTTGATTTAAAATGACGCATGAAGGGGAGACGCCAAAATGTTCAGGGATGGCATATAAAGCAACAATTACACCTCCAAAAACAGCAGCTTTTAAAAATTTAATGGCGTCAGTTGAGGAAAAATTAGAAACCAGGGCATAATACAAAACGGTGTAAGAAATTATTGAAAGAAGTCCCCCATTGGATCTGGAATAATATCCCCACCACGATACGTGTGGATCAATTGAAAATACAGTTGATAAAATATTCGCTCCTAAAAAAAGTAAAATAGGTATATCCAGCGGTGTTGATTTTAATATTAACGATTTTCTTTTAATCATTTCCCAGACCCAGACAGTTGAAACAAGGGTTGTTAAAAGATAAACCAGCATCATTTTGTTGTATTCAAAAAGTTCAAAATTATATGGAGTCCAAAAAAGCGGAGTAAAGAAAAAAAGTATATAAAAAGAGTAGGTTAAAATTTTTTGAGACATCCGAAATAATCCTACCAAATATCATTGTGATTTGGAAGCGTCTTTGGTACACTCAACCTTGCTATGTTTGATAAATTTTGGCAACTCGTTTCTCATGATATCGGAATAGATTTAGGGACTGTTAATACTCTTGTGTTGGTAAAAGGAAAAGGAATTTTAATCCGTGAACCATCTGTTGTGGCAATTCATAAAAAAAGTAAGCAAGTTTTAGCAATTGGTAAAGAAGCTAAAAGAATGTTAGGCAGAACTCCCCTGGCTATAGAAGCTGTCAGACCTTTGCGTGATGGTGTTATTTCAGACTTTGATACAACAGAAGCAATGCTCAGACACTTTATTCAAATGGTGCATAAACAACCCGGTAATGGTTTAAAATTTCCAAAAATTCCTAAGCCCAGAGTAGTTGTCGGTATTCCATCGGGAGTGACAGAAGTAGAAAGAAGGGCTGTGCAGGATGCTGCTTTATCAGCCGGAGCTAGGCAATGCTATTTAATTGAGGAGCCAATGGCTGCTGCAATTGGGGCAGGACTTCCAATTGAAGAACCGGAAGGAACTTTGATTATGGATATTGGTGGAGGTACTACTGAAATTGCAGTTATTTCCTTAGGAGGTATGGTTTTGAATAGATCTTTGCGGGTGGCTGGTGATGAGCTGGATGCAGACATCATTAATTATATGAAGATGAGGTATGGGATGTTGATTGGAGACAGGACTGCAGAAAACGTTAAAATTGAGATTGGTTCAGCTATTCCTCAAAAAGAAGAAAAAGAAACTGTAATCAGAGGCAGGGATTTATCAACAGGATTACCAAAATCAATTAAAATTTCATCCACGGAAATTAGGGAAGCTTTATCCGGAACAGTAAATCAGATGGTTACTGCATTATCAGAAGTCTTGGAAGAAACCCCACCAGAGTTAATTTCAGATATTTTAGAAAGAGGCGTGGTAATAACTGGAGGAGGATCTTTGCTAAAAGGTTTAGATAAAAAAATAGCTGAAGAAACAAAAATGCCTGTTTATGTGGCAGATGATCCGTTAACTACAGTGGTTAGAGGTTGCGGCAGAGTTTTGGATGATTTGGATCTGCTTTCCAGGGTTAAAGTCACGGGAGGCTTAAGATAAGCCGACCACGATCCTGAGCGAAGTCGAAGGGTCACAGGTGGGTTACGCTAATTTGGAAATCAGTTTTGTATAAAATCAGCGATCGCTTAAAAAATACAAGAAAAATAACTTACGCACAAAAGGTTGGTTCTTGCAAGGCTAAAAGCATTAATGTGTCTGCCGTTGACACCTGAGTGATGTACAGCTAATAAACAGACCTTCTTAAATATGGTATATTAGCCTTGATGAAAACTATTCTGTTAGACCTCAAACTTTTTATTATTTTGATTATTTTTTCTGTCCTTCTTTTTGTTTTTGATAATCTTGGATTTTTAAATTTTCCTAAAAGTTTATTGCAAACTTTAACAATCCCTGTGCAATTTGGTTTATATAAAAACAGTACAAATTTTAAAAAACAATTTACATTTATTATTGAAGCCCGTAAGGCTTCTTTGGAAAATAATGCTTTAAAACAACAATTAGCTTTAATCTCTGCAGAAAATGCAACCTTACAAAAAAAGATTAAAGATACAGAAGATTTAGTAGATCAATATAATAAATTAAATCCTCAAACTTTTGATCTTATTCCTGCTAGAGTTTTAGGTGTAGAAAGATATGTAATTTTGGATAAAGGTATAAATGATGGAGTTGTAGAATCACAGGCTGTTGTTTATAAAGATAATTATTTAGGGCAAACAAAAAATGTTACCCCTAAAACTTCACAGGTTATTTTAGCTACAGATCCTGAATCTAAAATAGCTGTTTTTTCTCAAGGTAGTTTAGGCCGGGCTAAAGGTATTTTAACAGGAGAGTTCGGGTCTGAGATGTTGATGGATAAAATTTTGCATGAAGAAGTTGTGAATGTTGACGATTTAGTTTATTCAGAAGGAACAGAAGGAAAATTGCCAAAAGGTTTGGTAATGGGAAAAGTCACAGAAGTAATGGAAAGACAAAATGAAATTTTCAAACAGGCAAAAGTTGAGCCGATTTTTAAACTGGTTGATTTGGATACAGTTTTTTTAATTAAATGATACCTTTAATTTTTATCTTAATATTGTTCAGTTTTCTGCAGGAGGCTTTCTTGCCTTTTAATCTGGTGCTCTTAGCCTTGGTTTCCCGTGCCTTTGTGGTTACAGAAAAAGAAAATTATTATTTGGCTTTTATTTTCGGATTAATACTTTCATTTTTAGCAGGCTACCCTTTAGGCAGCTTAAGCATTATTTATTTAATATTAGTTTTAATAATTCATATTTTCAGAAAAATTCAATTTGCTCATCACCCAGTAGTGGTAATACCTGTGGCAGTTGTTGCACTTCTTGTTGATCAGCTGGCTAGATCTTTGATGTTGGGATCAAATATTGAGTTGGGGCAAATTCCTGTTCAGATAATTTTAGTTATCCCTGTTTATTTTGCAGTTTTGTTATGGGAAGAAAGATTTATAGTCCGCAAAGAGATTAAGCTAAAAGTTGGTAAATAATTTTTCAGATGAGTAGGAAAAAGAAATTAGGTTTCGCATTTAAAGACGAAGTTTTTAAAGTGACTCAACCATTTGGTCATTTTAAACACCGTAAACTGGATGATGGTGAGGAGTGGACTGATACTTTTATTCCCAATTACCGTGCAGACCAGGAAGAAGCAGCCAGTTCACCCTGGAGATTGGTAATAGTTGCCTCAATCATGATGGTGCTCTTTTTCGGTCTTTTTCTGAGACTTTTCCATTTGCAGGTTGTGATGGGTGCAGAAAATAAACAAAGAGCAGATTCCAACAGAATACAGCTTAAGGTTATTCACGCACCCCGTGGTGTGATTTATGACAGGAATGATATTGTACTGGCAGAAAATACTCCTGGTTTCAGAATTAAAGATAAAATTATCAGTAGGGATGAATCTTTGGCTCTTGAGGCAAAAAACGATCCTGCTATTAATCAATTGGAAATTGATTCAATCAGACATTACCCAATGAATGAGGTAATATCACATGTTTTGGGTTATGTAGGGCAAATCTCTGAAGAAGAATTAATGCAGCAAAAATATAAAAATTATAAATTGGGAGATCGGATAGGGAGATCAGGTGTTGAGCAGGTTTACGAATCTGTTTTGAAAGGAGCTGATGGGGCAGAAATTATTGAAATTGATGCATCAGGTAATAAACTCCGAACTCTTGGTCGGGTTGAACCGATCCCGGGTCAAAATATTCATATGTCTATAGATCTGGCCATGCAAAAAGTGACCTATGAACGTCTCTTGAATGCCATTAAACAAGATAAGATTTGTTGTGGAGCTGCGATTGTGCAAGATCCTAATAATGGTCAGATTCTAAGCATGGTATCTATACCTACTTATGATAATAATGCGTTCACAGATCCTGGCAAGAGCCGGTTGGTGGAGAGTTATTTCAACGATTTAAATTCACCATTGCTCAATCGGGCAATTTCCGGTACTTACGCGCCTGGTTCTACTTTCAAAATCGCTTCTGCTTTGGCAGGACTTTCTTCCGGGAAAATTACCAAAGATACTCAGATTGAAGATACCGGTGTGATGAAAATCGATACCTGGAGTTTCGCTAATTGGTATTTTATTTCTTCCGGAAAAACAGATGGCATGGTGGATGTCACAAAGGCTTTGGAAAGATCAAATGATATCTTTTTTTATCATGTAGGTCAGTTAGTCGGTGAGAAGATTCTTGGGGAAACAGCCAAAAAACTTGGGATGGGGAAAAAACTAGGGATAGATTTACCGGGAGAGGCAGAAGGTGTGATCCCTGATAATGAATGGAAGGAGGAGAATATCGGTGATGTGTGGTATCCGGGAGACAGTTTACATATGGCGATCGGACAGGGGTTTGTGCTTGTTACTCCTCTACAGATATTATCGGAAACATCATTTATTGCAAACAATGGTTCGTTGCTCCGACCGAGTATTGTTACCTCTATTAGTAAATCAAATAATGAGTTAGTAAAAGAATTTAATTATGATCCGTTAGCTAAAAATATTTTCAAAAAATCCGACATTAATTTGGTTAAAGCGGGACTGGCAAGAGTGCCGCAATCACAAGGGACAGCCTGGCCATTTTTTGGTTTTACTATTCCAACAGCTGGTAAAACAGGAACTGCTGAAACAGGGGAGATTGGAAAAACTCAGGCTTGGTATACTGCATACGCTCCAATTGAAAATCCTCAATTAACTGCTACAGTATTATTAGAAAAGGGTGGGGAAGGATCAAATGTTTCAGCTCCAGTAGTAAAAGATATTTTTACCTGGTTCTTTAGTCCAGATAAAAATCATTTAAGTGATTTTGGAGGAGTCCATTTTGCCTCAGACTCAGCAAAAATATTAGGAGAATAATATAATAATAACTAAAAAGATGAAAACTATTCATAAAAAATATAAAACAGTTTGCGCAATTATTCTGAATAATAAAAAAGAAATCCTTCTTACTAAAAGAGCGAGAAATCCATTTAAAGGAAAATGGGCGTTACCAAGTGGAATTGGAGAATCGATGAAAGGAGTTCCTTCTGAAATAGGGGTGGTGGTAGAAGTACGTTGTGACTTAGGTACAAATTCGTTTGTTGGTAAGTTTGTTTTTCTGTTTCCATAAATAATGATAAATTGACTGATGAAATAATGGTATTTGCAGGTACAATTAACGAGGATGAATTAAAAATACAGCCAGAATTTTCGCAAGGGATAAAATGGATTTCGAGCGCTGAACAAGATGGATTTAATAACCTTGCTTTTGAACATAGCCAAATAATTAAGGAATATTTGAGAAAATAATTATGAATAAAAAATCTTAATTCTTTATATTTTTTTATGCAATTATTACTTTAAGTTTATTACTGTACACCTGAGAGGTGTACAGATATTGACACCTCTTTATTTGGGCGGTAATCTTAAAAGATATGCCGTATGATCAGGCAGTGTTTGCGGTTGGTGAGTTCTATCATGTTTATAATCGAGGTGTTGAGAAAAGAACTACATTTTTGGATGACAGAGATTATCAAAGGTTTTTACAGACTATTGAATACTATCGTTTTAAAAATCCCCCGACTAGATTTTCTACTAGAAATCGCCCTTATTTAAAACAGAAAATTCTTAAAGAAGAATTACTTATAGAAATTGTATGTTTTTGTTTAATGCCTAATCATTTTCATCTGGAACTTAAGCAGAATACTGAAAATGGGATCACAGAGTTTATGAGAAAGGTTTTAAACAGTTACACAAAATATTTCAATACTAAACATAAAAGAGTGGGTCCTCTTTTCCAAGGTGCTTTTAAAGCCAAACATATTGAAGATGAAGAACAACTAATTCACTTGTCTCGTTATATTCATCTTAATCCAATAATAGATTATTTAGTAAAAAAGTTAGCATTATATAAATATTCCTCATTTCTTGAATTTATTGGGTCTAAAAAAGGTTTTTGCCAGACTTCTTATGTGATAAACCACTTCCCAAATACTTTAGAATATGAGAACTTTGTTTTAGATCAAGAAGATTATGGTAGATCAATCAAAGCGCTGGAAAGAACAATAACCAAAGAAGAAAAATCTGAAGAATAAACAGGTATCCGCATTGTACACCTGAGAGGTGTACAGAAAAAGGAAGAATGTGATGAAAAATATTGAATATTTATTGGCTTTGCATAGCGTTCATGGGTTGGGCCCTGTGAGGCTTAAAAATCTACTGGATTATTTTAAAGATCCAAAAATTATTTGGGAAATTTCTGAGAAAGAAATTTTAGCCAGAGGGATATTTCCGTCTGTTGTTGCAAATTTAAAACTTGCCAGAAAGACTTTGGATCCTGAAAAGTATCATGATGGGATATTAAAATCAGGAATTAAAATCTTAACTATTTATGATGAAGCTTATCCAAAATTATTAAAAGAAATTTATGATCCTCCTATAATTTTGTATTATTTGGGAGAAATTTTACCCAGTGATAAAAAAACAATCGCAATTGTGGGAACCAGAAAAATAACTGGGTATGGTGAAATTATCACAAAAAAATTTGCAACAGATTTGGCAAACAGTGGTTTAACAATTGTTTCTGGTTTAGCGCACGGTGTTGATACCTGCGCTCACAAAGCTGTAGTTGAGGCAAAGGGCCGGACTTTAGCAATTTTAGGCGGGGGACTGAAAAATATTTTCCCTCCGGAAAATATCAAACTTGCTTATAAAATTGCAGAAGGATTTGGGGCAGTTATATCTGAATTTGCCCCAGATGAGCCTTCTTTGCCGGGAAATTTTCCTGCCAGAAATAGAATTATTTCCGGGTTAAGTCTGGCAACGCTCGTAACAGAAGCAGCAGAAGATTCAGGCTCCTTAATTACAGCCAAACTGGCACTTGATCAGGGGAGAGAAGTTTTTGCGATTCCTGGTCCTATTACCTCAGAATTATCCAAAGGTCCTTCATCTTTAATTAAACAAGGCGCAAAATTGGTAACAGAACCTGCTGAGATTTTGGAGGAATTGGGTTTAGAAAGATTTAAGAGAAAAGACTTAGGAATTATGAATGATATAAAGTTATCTGAAGTTGAGCAGAAAATTTGTGATAGTTTAGAAAATGAAAGTCAGCATATCGATGATTTATGTAGGAGCTTGAAGTTGTCTGCAGCCATGGTTTCTGCAAGTTTGATTAAATTAGAAATTCAGGGTTTAGTTAAAAATCTAGGTGGAGGAAACTATGGCAAAATTTGGTAAGATAGAAGTATGTCTATAAACAAGAAGCTGTTGTTTTGGATGATTTTTGTTGTTATTTTGATTACATCCCTTGGCGTGTTGTTTTTTATGAGAGATTCCACTTTTGTTTATAAACAAGGAGTTTCAGCTGAATATGATAAAGCAGCCTTGATAGCGTTAAAGGTATATAAGGACCGGGCTAAAGAAATAGATCTGGAAAATGGTTCTTGTCTGACAAACGATTTAATCCCTAATTGGGTGGCAGATATTGTACACAATCCCCGCCAGCCAGTAGATAACCTGCCTGAAAATCAGTGTCCTGCATATTTGGAAGGTAGAGCCAAGCATTTTGTCGAATTAGATCAGAAGGGAAATATTATAAGAGTTCAATAATGAAAATTTTATACCTGCCCATACGTCTTATCAGTTTCTGGTATCCGGAAAGTTTAATCTTCTTTGTCCGCACCCTCAGGAATCTTTTTCTATTACTTGAAGAAGATTTTGCAGTGGGGCTGATGCTAAAATTATTATTTGTTCCCCTCTTTCATGATGCCTCAATTACAGGAAGACTTCTTAGTATTTTATTCAGAATTTCAAGGATTCTTTTAGGAGTCTTTGCTTTTATTTTTGCAACATTTTTTGTATTTTTCATAGCGGTTAGTTGGTTCGTTTTGCCTGTTCTTTGTTTCATTATCAGCAATGAAATTGGTTTTGTATTAAAAGTTTTATTTTTTTCCGGTTTAGTATTATTTGCTTATCATATTTTAGCCCATCCTTTAAAAAAGATTTGGCAGGTTAAAAGCGTTGATGAAATTTGGCAGGCAAGCAATGTTTTTAAAAATAAGGTTGATTTAAATATACTTTTAAGTACTGAAAGAGTCAGGCAGTTTTTGTTTAATTTAGAAAAAACCCCGAAGGACTTTACAGATTTCCCTAAGACTTACTCTTTAGAAAATGTTTATCAAAAAGCCTGGGAAATCGGGAAACAAATAAAAATTCCGTATTTAACAGAAGAGTTGTTTTTTACGAGTATTATTTTATCAATTCCTGCAATAGAAAATAGTTTAATGAAACTGGATTTAACACTCAGTGATTTTACGGACACATTAGATTATTTACAGAAAAAAACAGATAAATGGAGGATGATTCCTTTTTGGGACGAAGATTTTGCAGTCCACCATTTAAGAGGAACAAACCGGGGTTGGTTGGGAACTCCAACCCATATTCTTGATTCTGTTTCTGAGGATTTAACCAAAAAAGCTGCCAGAGAAAATATCGTTGATTTTATCGGACGTGAAGATGTTGTTTCTCAGGTGATTAATACGCTCTCGCTTAGTGAAGGAAGAAATGTGGTTTTGGTGGGTGAGCCGGGATCAGGCAGAGGAGCCTTGGTCAGATATTTAGCAAAGATTATTGTGGCAGGGGACGCACCGCCTGCTTTGACTACCAAGAGATTGGTATCGTTGGATTTTACAAGTTTACTTTCCGGGGTCCGTGAGCAGGGGGAGCTGGCTGAAAAATTAAAAAATATTTTTGATGAAGCTAATGAATCAGGAAATATAATTATTTATGTTGAAGAAATTCAAAATTTTGGTTTGGGTGAAGCAGGCGCGCGCATGAATCTGATGTCTTTATTGCTTCCGTTTATCGAATCATCAAAAATTCAATTTATTACCACCACTGAGCCAATTAATTATTCCAGAGTTTTAGAAAGGAATAGTTCATTTTTGCGCCTTTTTACCAGGGTTGATATGCCCCCTGCAACAAAATCAGATACTGTTAAAATTTTAAAGGAACGGAGTATAGAATTCGCAAAACGCACAAAGGTGCAGACTACCATGCTTGCCATCCGGGAAATTGCGTCGCTTTCAGAAAGGTATCTTCACGACAGGGTTTTGCCCGATTCAGCGTTGCACTTATATAAGCAGTGTCAGGTTAATGTGGCTGACGGATGGATTACCAAAAATGTTGTTGAAAAAACAATTCAGTCATCTGTCAAAATACCTATCGGTGAATCCTCTACCGAAACTAAAAAACAGGTATTAAATTTGGAAGAAACAATTCATCAAAAATTTATAGATCAGGAAGAAGCTGTTGCGTCTGTTGCCAATACACTTCGTCGGTCTACAGCAGGTTTACGGGATAATAACAGGCCTATTGGTACATTTCTTTTTGTAGGGCCAACTGGTGTTGGTAAAACAGAACTCGCCAAAATTTTATCAGAAAGTTATTTTTTGGATAGGGGTAATTTTTTAAGGTTAGATATGTCAGAATTTCAAAATACAGAAAGCTTAAAGCGATTAATCGGTGATGAAGTTTCTGAAGGGTTGCTGACGGATGTTGTCAAGAATAAGCCATTTTCTTTGATTTTATTGGATGAGTTTGAAAAAGCGGATAAAAATATTCTTAATATATTCTTGCAGGTTTTTGATGATGGGAGACTCACTGATGGAAAAGACAGGGTAATTGATTTTACCAACACTATTATGATTACAACATCAAACGCTGCCAGTTTAATAATTGCACAAAATTTACAAAATGGTAAAAGTGTTGCAGAAATTGAGCCTTTAGTTAAAGATGAGTTAATGAAAGTTTATACCCCAGAACTTTTAAACAGATTTGATGCAACTGTTATTTTTAAGCCTTTATCCAAGCCAGACCTGCAAAAAATTGTTACCCTAAAGCTTGCCTCCCTTAAAGAACAATTAAAATTTCAAGGATATATTGTGGATTTTTCAGATGATTTAATTGCTTCTTTGGCAGAAAAAGGTTTTGATCCAGTTATGGGAGCCAGGCCTTTAAGGCGTTTGATTCAGGATACAATAGAAGCCAGATTATCTGTCATGATTTTGGAAAGCAAAATCCCTAAAGGAGAAAAAATTATTTTGGATTCTCGGATGTTGGTTTAATATTCCACCATCCATTTTCCAAACAACTTTGTCTCAAGCGCTCTGCGGATTTTTTTTGTGCTTTAACGAATTTGCGATACTTTCTGATTTCTTGTTTCATATCTCTTTGGTGGTTTAGAGTTGAATGGATAAGAGTAGCACGTAAAGAATCCAGATTTAATTCTTCACAAAGCTTTGCTAAGTTTGAAATTATTGGTTGCTTGCAACCTTTACAAAAGGTAAGTTCCTTAGTAAATCTTCTAGGAACAAGGACAACTGAAACAATATTATTACAGTTAGTAGATGCATTGACGTAATTATGTGAGAATTCGGCGAGGTGGAGATTATCCCCCCAAGATCTACTACTTGTCGGCACGGTATTTTTTGATTCTTGTGGTGTGAAGGGTTTTTTTGGAATCGATAAGGCTGGGGGTGAATCAACTGACGCAGATTCGTGTTCTGCAATTGCCATAAGCCTTTAACTACTTTAGGGGTTTAAATTAGTTGTGTCAACTCCTCAAAAATAACTTGACAGAGCATCTTATAAGATTATACTAGTGTATAGTTTCTTGGTTAAAACATGGAAAGACAAAAAGCTGATTTTATCTATAAAATAGGTTTGGATGTAGCAATTTTTTTCGGCAGAGTTGGTTTAACAGAAACTTTAATTAACAAGTTGAATTTATCTCCGGAAGATAAAAATCGCTCACTCACAGCAGCTTATTTTTCTGCTGCCAGTAGATGTGAAATTATTTGGGGAGATCATGAAAAAGCAAGACAATATTCTGACATTGCCCTGAGTTATACTCCACTCATTTCCCAGAAACGACATCCCTAAATTCCTTAAAAAACTTGACAAGACTGGTAAACTACCAGTAGCCTAAATAAAGCCATATGAAAAATTTAGTTATTGTGGAGTCGCCAACCAAAGCCAGAACTCTAACCAAGTACCTTAGGGGTGATTACCGTGTGGAAGCTTCGATGGGTCATATCAGGGATTTACCAAAATCAGAATTGGGGATAGATACTGGAAATAATTTCGAACCAAAATATGTGGTTCCCAGAGACAAAGTTAAAAAAGTTAATGAATTAAAAAAGATTGCTAAAACTGCTGAAAATTTATGGTTGGCAACAGACCCTGACCGCGAAGGAGAAGCAATCGCCTGGCACCTGAAGTACCTCTTAACAGAGGGAAAGGGGATGACAAAAATTCCCACCCAAAGAGTGGCATTTCATGAAATCACCGAAAGTGCTATTAAGGAAGCTTTTGAAGAACCAAGAGAAATAGATATCAGATTAGTGGATGCCCAACAAGCAAGAAGAGTTTTAGATAGGTTGGTAGGTTATAAACTCTCCCCCCTTTTATGGAAAAAAGTTAAATCAGGTTTATCTGCAGGAAGAGTTCAGTCTGTTGCACTTCGTTTAATTGTAGAACGGGAAGAAGAAATTAATGCATTTAATGCAATTGAATATTGGTCAATTGAAGCAGACCTTAAGGCTGTAGGCGGGCATTTTATTGCAAATTTAATTGAAAAAGATGGGAAAAAACTTGTTATTAATAATAAAGTAGAAGCAGATAATCATGTGAGTGCTTTAGAAAAAGCAGATTATAAGATTTCCAGAATTGCTAAAAAAGAAGTCAGAAAATCCCCTGCTCCGCCTTTTACTACCTCTACATTGCAGCAAACTTCTTCTAATCGTTTGGGGATGAGTGCCAAAAAAACAATGATGATTGCCCAAACTTTATATGAACACGGACTGATAACCTATATGAGAACCGATTCTGTTAATTTATCTACACAAGCAATCGATGTTGCTAGATCCTATATTGAAAAAACTTTTGGTAAAAATTATGTGCCAGCGAACGCCAGAGTCTATAAAACAAAATCTAAAGTTGCACAGGAAGCTCATGAGGCAATCAGGCCAACCAATATGAATGTAACTGGTGAGACTTTGAAAACAGCAGAAGGTATGTCACGAGACTATATTAGGGTTTACGAGCTGATTTGGAAGAGAATGATGGCATCTCAAATGAGTGAAGCAATAATGGATCAAACCTCTGTTGATGTTGCTGCTAATTCTTCTTATCTTTTTAGGGCAACCGGCAGCATTATTAAATTTGACGGCTGGCTAAAAGTTTTTGGAAAAGCAATTGAGGAAGAAGAGGAAGAAAATGATAATTCACAGGCACTGCCTGAACTAAAAGAAAATGAAAACCTGGGGTTGCTTACGCTTTTGCCGAATCAACATTTTACTGAACCCCCACCCCGATTTAACGAGGCATCTCTCATTAAAAAATTGGAAGAATTAGGAATAGGAAGACCTTCTACTTATGCTCCGATTTTATCTACCATTCAGGATCGATATTATGTTGAAAAAAGAGAAAAGAAATTCTTCCCGACAGAACTCGGAATAACTGTAAATACATTCCTAATGAAATATTTTCCTGATGTTTTTGATTATGCCTTTACGGCGGAGATGGAAGATAATCTGGATGCAATCGCCAATGGTGAAATGGAATGGAAACCGGTGATAGCCAGGTTCTATGAACCATTTGAGAAAAAATTAGAAAAAGTTGAGTCGGAGGCAGAACGTGTCAAAATTGTGGCCGAGGAAACAGATCAGGATTGTCCTGAATGCGGTAAAAAATTAGTAATAAAATTCGGAAAATTCGGTAAGTTTTTGGCGTGTTCCGGTTTTCCTGATTGTAAACACACAGAAAGTTTCGAACAAAAAGTTGATGCCATTTGTCCTGATTGTGGCGGAGAAATAGTGATGAGAAAAACCAGAAAAGGAAGACCTTTTTATGGTTGTAAAAATTGGCCAATCTGCAAATTTGCGTCCTGGACGAAACCCAAAAAATAAAACTATAATATCCCTGTGGGCGAATTTACGCCAGTTATAGACAATAGATCTGTCTACCGAGCCTCGGTTAATCAACCTAGAGGTAGGGTTCGTTGGCCATTTGCATTTGCAGCAGGAGCAGCATTTCTTTTTTTGATCAGCCAGGGGCAAAATACAGTTTTTTTTGATTCAAAAGATAGTAATCAAGTATTGATTCCCACAAAGACAGCTATCCCAACCAAAACAGTTGTACCAACAGCAACAATAGACTTATCTGTGCCAAAAGGCCCAATTGCAGAAATAAGATGTAGTGGTAATAATACCCCTCTTTCAATGATCATTTCCGGTATGGTTGAGTTCCCGTCATCTGCTAAGACCGTGTCTGTGATTGTTAATGAGATGGCAACCGGTGATTGGGTAGTGGTAAAAGAGTTAAAGCCTGATGAAAAAAGGCAGGCTAAATATCAGTTTGAGTTGGAAGGAGAGGCAAGGGCAATTCAAGCAGTCGGGGCTGGTTTAAAAGATAAAATTACTTTTCAAAAAGAGGCTAAATATCAAGTGGTTTTAGCAAGCGGTTCTATACTGGAAGATCCAACAATTGATGTTTTTCAGGGAACATATGCATTTTCTTATAGCTGTTTTCCAAAAGGGTTCGGAAATATAAATTTTTCAAAAGATATCACTCTTCCATCCGGTCGGTATCGAATAACCAATTAAAATCATTATCCCCTTGACATCAACACCTAAAAACAGTAATTATAGTTAGGGCCTAAAAAATCTACCCGTTTTAGGTTTCCCCAAAGTGACGGATGAAATATATATTTGTTAGTGGCGGCGTGATATCTGGTATTGGTAAAGGCATTGCAACTGCCTCGATTGCGCTCCTCTTAAAAGCTGCAGGTTTTAAAGTGGCCCCTTTAAAAATGGATCCTTATTTAAATGTGGATGCAGGAACTATGAATCCGATTGTTCACGGTGAGGTATTTGTGCTGGATGATGGGACAGAAACTGATCAGGATTTAGGGCATTATGAAAGATTTACCAGTGAATCTTTGACTCAAAATAATATTGCAACCCAGGGTTCGATTTATCTATCAGTAATTCAAAAAGAAAGAAATTTGGAATTTAACGGAGATTGTGTAGAGGTAGTTCCTCATATCCCACAAGAAATTATAAATCGAATTGAACTTGCCGGAAAATCCAAAAATGCAGATATTGTTTTAATTGAAATCGGTGGGACAACAGGAGAATATCAAAACGTTTTATTTTTGGAAGCAAACAGGCTATTAAAATTAAAAAAGCCACAAGATGTAGCACATATTCATGTAACCTTTTTACCTGTCCCACACTTTTTAGGCGAAATGAAAAGCAAGCCGGCGCAAATGTCTGTTCGGGATTTGAATGCTGTCGGTATCCAACCTGATATTGTATTGGCCAGGGCAGAAAGGCCGCTTGATCAATCCAGAATAAATAAGTTGGCAATGTTTTCAGGTCTTGAAGAAGAAGATATTATTTCTGCCCCGGATGTCAAAAATGTTTATGAAGTCCCCTTGAATTTTGAAGACGGAAATTTAACTACCAGAATTCTGAAAAAATTAAATCTTAAAAGAAAAGAAAAAGATTTGAAAAAATGGCGGGAACTTGTAACACGCGCAAATGATGAAAAAAGAAAACCGATAAAAATCGGTATTGTCGGAAAATATTTTGCTACAGGAGACTATGTATTAGCTGATTCTTATATTTCTGTTATAGAAGCCATTAAACATGCTTCGATTTGGGAAGGTTTGTTGCCTGAAATAGAATGGATTGATGCAGGAAAAGTTGAGAAAAATATTGATCTTTTAAAAGATTTTCAGGGAATTATTGTTCCCGGAGGATTCGGTTCCAGAGATATCGAAGGAAAAATAGATACTATTAAATATTGTAGGGAAAATAAAATCCCGTATTTAGGGCTTTGTTATGGAATGCAGCTAGCGGTTGTTGAATTTGCCAGAAACGTTTTGAGTTTTGATGGGGCAAATACCACGGAAGTCAGCCCTAAAACCAAATATCCAGTGATTCATATTATGCCCGATCAGGAAAAGAAAATGCTAGAAAAAAATTATGGTGGAACAATGAGGCTTGGAGCTTGGGATTGTACTCTGCATAGCAGAACTTTGGCAAAAGGCCTTTACGGAAAAGAAAAAATTAGCGAGCGCCACCGTCACCGCTATGAATTTAATAATAAATACAAGGAAGAGCTTGAGAAAAATGGAATGGTTGTTGCAGGGACATCACCGGATGGAAAATTAGTGGAAATTATTGAGTTGAAAGATCACCCTTTTTTTGTGGGAACACAATTTCATCCTGAATTAAAATCACGTCCTTTGCAACCGCACCCTTTATTTACAGGATTTGTTAAGGCTGCAACAAAAATAAATAAATGAATGATCCTAAATTAGTTATCGGATTTGTCGGGCAAATCTGTTCCGGAAAAGGAGAGGCAGATAAATATTTAGGCGAAAAATACGGATTTGTTTCCTTTTCACTTTCTGATCAAATCAGAGAAGAGATTAAACATAGGGGTTTAGAGATAACCCGTGAAAGGTTGGCCCAAACAGGTGGGGAGTTGAGGGAAAAGTTCGGATCAGAAATTTTAGCAAAGAGGGCTTGGGATAAAATTCAGGATCAAAATTTGGAAAAAGCAATTATTGATGGGGCACGTAGTTTAGGTGAGATGGAATATTTGCAAAAATTTCCAAACTTTCATCTCATAGCCATAGAAGCTGATCAAAAAATTAGATTTGAAAGATTAAAGCAGAGAGTTATAGCGGGGCAAACAGAACCAGCAACCTGGGAAACATTTTTAGAGGCTGAAAGAAATGATTCAGAAAAATTCGGAATGAATGTTGAAAAAGTAATGGAGAAAGCTGAGATACATATTAAAAATGAAGGAACACAGGAAGAGTTCCATCAAAAATTAGATGAAGTAGTAACAAAATTGACTACTTGAAAAAAGTTGCTAAGTTGATTAGATTAAGTTGAATTTTAAAAATATGAATATGGCAAAAAAACCTAATGCATTTAAATTAACAGGAACCCTACCCGATTGGGCCCTTAAAGAACATATTAAAAAAGGAATTATTAAAATTAATCCGCTGCCGGAAAATTGGGAAGATACAATTGATGAAGTCTCAATTGATTTGCATTTAGGAAATAAATTAAAAGTTTTTACCAAAGACGGACTTAATACTATTGATACCAAACATACATCAAAGGAAGAAATGAATAATATGATGCAGCTGGTGGAATTAAAACCCGGTCAGCCGTTTATCTTAACTGAAAATGAATTTGTCATAGCAATTACAAAAGAAAGATTAACTTTGCCGGATGATATTATCGGATCTTTGCACGGAAAAAGCAGTTTAGCCAGACTCGGGGTTGTGGTTCATTCAACAGCTGCCAGATTTGATCCCGGTTGGGATGGTTGTCCTGTACTTGAATTTGGGACTTTTCTTAAGGGAAAAAAAATAATTATTTATGAAGGGGCACCGATTTGTGCTTTTTCTTTTGAGAAAATGGGAGCAAAGGTGGACAGATCTTACAGGGATAATCCGATTAGTTATGCTGGATCGGATATGCCGGAAGCATCTCATATTGGAGCATATGGAGCCAAGAAAAAATCTGATAAAATAATTTCTAAAAAACGGGGGAGGCCGAGTAAAAAATAATGCCAAAACAGAATAAAAAACATCCTGAATATCAATATCTAGATCTTTTAAGAGAGGCGTACAAAAAAGGGTCTCCTGATTTAGACCGTGGAACTGGTGTTACTACTTTTGGAATCTTTGGAAAGCAAATCCGTTTTGATTTATCAAAAGGGTTCCCTCTTTTAACCACTAAAAAAGTTTATTGGAAAGGTGTTGTTGAAGAACTTTATTGGTTTATGTCTGGGCAATCTAATATTAAATATTTGGTCGATCGGGATGTTCATATTTGGGATGACTATCCTTATAAAATCTATAAAGCCCAAATGGAAAAAGGGAAACTTCCAAAATTAACTAAGGAGCAGTTTATTGAAAAAATAGCGTCTGACGCCAAATTTGCCAAAAAACATGGTGAGTTACCAAAAATCTACGGAGAATTATGGCGTCGCTGGCCAACGAGAACAGGGCGGACAATCGATCAATTAAGATGGGCAATTGATGAAATAAAACAAGACCCTCCCGCACACAATGTTATTGTAACTAGCTGGAACCCTGAATATTTATATACCATGGCAACCAACAAAGATGCATCCCGTTTCCCGATTTGTCACAACATGTATCAAATTAGCATTAAACACAATAAGCTCTGCTTGCAGCTTTATCAAAGAAGCGCAGATTTATTTTTAGGGGTACCGTTTAATATCGGAAGCTATGCTCTATTGACTTTAATTTTGGCAAAAGTTTTAGGATATGAGCCGGGAGAATTCATTCACACCTTTGGCGATGCTCATATTTATGAAAATCATATGGAACAAGTTAAAGAGCAATTATCCAGAAAACCAAAGCCTTTTCCTAAAGTTACCATTGATCCATCAGTCAAAGACATAGATGATTTCCGTCCTGAACATGTAATTTTAGAAAATTATGAATATCATCCTCCTATTAAGGGCGAGTTGACTGTTTCAGGTGGGTTGTTCGAAGGTAAAAAGAAGAAAACATCCAAATAATTCTTAATTTAAAAATGAGTAAACCAAAAATCAGTATCATTTGCTGCATTGGTAAAAATCGGGGTATCGGAAAAGATAATCAATTGTTGTGGCATATTCCTGAAGACTTGCAGCATTTCAAACAAATCACAGAAGGACATCCTGTTATTATGGGGAGAAAGACATTTGAATCAATTGGTAGACCTCTACCTAACCGGTTAAATATTATTCTTACTCATAATCCACTTACAGGCCAACCGGGAGTGGTCTTTGCGTTTTCCTTAGAAGAGGCTTTGAAAATGGCTGCAGAAAATGAAAAAGAAGAAATATTTATTATTGGTGGTGGGCAGGTTTATCAGGAAGCAATATCTTTGGCAGATAAATTATATTTAACTGTTGTTGAAGATTCTCCTGAGGCAGATACTTTTTTCCCTGATTATTCTGATTTTAAAAAAGTGATTTCTAGTCAGAAAAATAAAAATAAGGATTACTCCTTTACTTATTTGGAGTTAGAAAGGTAATATAATCTCTATGGCAGTTTTGGGACTTGATTTAGTACTTATTAGAATTCAGGAAGAAGCTTTACTGGAAAACCTTGGTGACCGTGATATGAGCAATCCAGAAGGTGTTGGTTTGGATCTAAGACTCGGTGCAATTCATAAAATCATTAAAGGTGGGGCTTTTATAGAAGCAGATGGTAAAGCAGGACAGGGAAAAAGAAAAGGTGTTGTGACAGAACTTATCGCAGAATATAAAGAAGGATCAGATACCCAAAAAGATGTTCTTATCAAACCTGGTAAATATTATCTGGTGCAGACTTTAGAAACTGTAAATACACCGCAGGATTTAATGCCAATGATTTATCCCAGAAGTTCTCTTTTTAGGGCAGGATTATTACTTTTAAATTCCAAAACAGACCCAGGTTATAAAGGAAAGTTAACCATGGGACTGAAAAATTTAAGCGACTTCCCCGTTAGATTACAAATGGGTGCCAGAATTTGTAACATGGTTTTCTATAAAATAGAAGGAAAAACAGTTAATTATAGAGGTCAGCATCAGGGTGGAAGGGTCACTCCTCAAAAAGTAGAACAACAAGTTTAATTATCCTCTTGGATTATAAGTAGGTGGGGTTAAGCTAGGTAAAATTTCATTTCTAAAAACAATATCGCTCCAACCCTCAGGTGTAATTTGGTTAGAATCTGTTAACGACCGATAATCTTCAGGAGTGAAGTATCTAAAACTGACATTTTCACCTTCTGTTCTTACGATCATTTCTGATTTTGAATATTTAGTTGTAAGTCTGCAGGCAATTCCTAAATGAACCCGTCCTACCTCATCTCTTTCATCCTTAATTAAGCCCACAGGAGTAATATCTAAAAAATTACGCATATAGTTAATACTAAGATTTTTGTCATCGCCGTGGAAATCTATTTCCGTTCTGTTATTTATTACAAGTTTTGCTTCTTCATCAACTTCTCTGAATAAAGAATCCTCTAAAGATAAATCACTTGGTTCTATGTGTCCTCCCAAACCTAGAGAAATTTTACCTTCTAATCTGCTCTCATCATATTGTCCTTTTTCTGCACTGCCTCTTTGAAAGGCCAAAAATCTATTATCTTTTAGAATGAAAGCATACATGATTAACTGCTGAAAAGAGGGGTCTACTTCAACCCCCTGTTCTCCAAATCTTTCCCTGTATTCTCCGTGTAAGGCAGCTAAACGGTAGATATTTTCAGCGCCACCAACAGAAGATAAAGGGATGTATAAAGCCTGATTTGTACGCTCGCGGGGAAGGATATTTTCCTGTTCTAATATTTCAGTCGGAATTACAAGACATTCTTTTACCATGTTTTTTGCTTTGTAGTCAGATTATAGTTATCCTCATTTTATTGTCAAGAGATTGACAGGGGGTATAAAAAAGTTTAAAAATATATTTGTTAAACTTCCATAAATCTGCCTGGAAGTTTTTTTGTGGGAGAATATATGGCTGAAACATTAAAACAAAATCAAAGTGAAGAACAACCTATAAAGAGATTAATGCCGGATACTTATCGACGGAATATTGCAGATCAGGTACGTCCTGAAATAAGTTGGTTAATGAGAAGAGATATGATGAGATGTCCCAGAGATGGCAGGCGTTGACTTTTTACCTATTTTACTGCTAAAATACCTCAATCAAGCATCTACTATTTAGGTTTTCCTGAATTCGATGATAGTAGAGAAGTTGAAGGAAAACATGATGAAAGTTCCTACCTTACAAGAATTGTTAGAAGCAGGTGTCCATTTTGGGCATCAAGTCCGACGTGGTCATCCGAAGATGCTGCAATATATTTATGGTGTCCGTGACGGTGTCCATATCTTGGATCTGGAAAAATCGGAAAAACTCCTAAAAGAAGCAATCGAATATGCAGAAAAACTTGGTAAAGAAGGAAAGGTTTTATTATTCTTAGGAACCAAGAAACAGGCTCAGCCGATAGTTAAAGAATTAGCTGAAAAAGTTGGCGCCCCTTATGTTACTTACCGCTGGGTCGGAGGATTTTTAACTAACTTTGATGAAGTCAGAAAAAATATAAAAAAACTTTTAGATCTTAAGGAAAAACAGGAAAAAGGCGAGTTATCTCATTACACCAAAAAAGAGCAGTTATTAATCAGCAAAAAATTAATTAAATTTGAAGCTGAATTAGGAGGTATTTCAAAATTAGATCAACTTCCTGATGCAATCTTCATTATTGATACTGTGGCAGAAAAAACAGCAGTAGCGGAAGCCATCCGCGTAAATCTTCCAATTATCGGAATTTGTGATACTAATTCTAATCCTTTACTCATCAATTATCCGATTGCTGCAAATGACGATGCCTCAAAATCAATTAAAATAGTTACAGAAGCTGTGGCTGATGCATATGCAGAAGGATTAAAATCTGCAGGTAAGACGACAGTCAAAAAGCAAGAAGAAGCTGAGAAAGCAGAAGCAGAACCGGAAGTTGCTGCAAATATTGCAGAGGAAGTGGCAGCTGCAGAAGAAGAAGTTGAGAAAAAAGCAGTACTCGATTCTGAAAGAATAGTTTAAAATATATTGATGAACATCGAAGATCTTAAAAAACTCAGAGAAGAAACAGGAGCTGGAATTGCCGATGTCAGATCTGCTTTAGAAGAAGCTAAGGGTAATGTTGAAAAAGCCCGTGAACTTATAAAACAAAAAGGTTTTGATAAAGCAGCCAAAAAATCAGACAGAGAAGTTAAAGAAGGTTTAGTTGAAGTTTATTCACATGCTGGTAAAGTTGGAGTTGTTGTAGATGTTCTTTGTGAAACAGACTTTGTTGCCAAAACAGAAGATTTTAAAACCTTAGCACATGAAATTGCCTTACAAATTGCTTCCATGAATCCTGAGAATGCTGAAGAACTATTAAAACAAGATTATGTCAGGGATCCCTCACAAACAATTGAGATGTTGGTAAAAGCAGCTATTGGGAAATTAGGAGAGAACATTCAAATCGGAAAATTTGTTAGAATTGAATTAGGAGAGTGATAAGAGATAAGCTATAAGAGAAAAGAATTACTTATTACTTATCACTTTTTGCTTTTTACTTAAACATGGATCCAGTATTAAACGAAGCTAATCAAAAAATTCAATCAGCAATTGATCATTTAAAATATGAGCTATCTGCTATCCGTGTTGGTCGGGCAAATCCAGCCTTTATTGAAAATATTCCAGTAGAAGCGTATGACTCAAGACTAAAACTTTTGGAAGTGGCAAACATTTCTGCTCCTCAACCAAACTTGCTGACTGTTCAGGTTTGGGATGCTGCCATTGTGCACAATGTCGTAAAAGCAATTTCAGAGGCTAATTTAGGACTAAATCCATCTTTCGAAGGTCAAACTATTAGACTTCCTATCCCTCCGCTAACTTCAGAGCGACGAGAAGAGTTAATTAAAGTTGTGCATCTTAAAAAAGAAGAGGCAAAAATTAATTTCCGACAAATCAGACAAGATATCAGAGCTGGTTGGCAGGAATTAAAAGAGAAGGATGAATTAGGAGAAGATGAGTGGCAAAGACGCGAGAAAATTTTACAGGAACTGATTGAATCATCCACTGCTCAAATTGAAGAATTAGGAAAAGATAAAGTGCATGAGTTAACTGAACTCTAACTTCCAACTATGATTACTACAGCAATAGTCTTTATTTTGACACTACTGGTTTTGGTGCTTGTTCATGAATTTGGACATTTTATTATGGCCAAAATGTTCGGTGTTAAAGTGGAGGAGTTTGGTTTTGGTCTTCCTCCAAAATTACTCAGTAAAAAAATAGGTGAGACAAAATATTCCTTCAATCTTTTACCGATCGGTGGATTTGTAAGATTATTAGGAGAAGATGAAACAGAGAAAGAGGTTCTAGAAAATCCACGTTCTTTTGCACATAAACCTGTTACACAAAGAATGATTATTGTGGTTGCAGGTGTGGTGATGAATTTCTTATTGGCTGTTATTTTATTTTGGATAGTTTTAGCAGGAAAAGGATTTCAGGAACAAATACCCCTTTTCTTCCCTTACAAATTTATCGGAGTTGAACAGGTTAATGAAACAGTTGTGTTGGTAGGTGAAGTATCTAAAAAATCACCTGCTGAAATGGTAGGGATTAAAACTGGTGATAGGATTCTAAAAATTAACGAAACTTCAATTAAAGACGCCGATAGTTTTATAAATTTGGTGCAAAAAAATTCCGGAGAGGCGATAACTTTAACAGTGGTTGACTCTCAAGATGCTGCCAGGCAGATAACGGTTGTCCCAAGAACAAATCCTCCAAAAGGCGAAGGTGCTTTGGGGGTTTCACTGGGCACGGTAACTATTGCTAGTTTGACTTATGTGACTCCTTTACAAAAAATGACAAGTGGCATAAGCCATAGCTATAATTTCACCCTTTATTCTTTTCAGATATTCGGAAATCTGATTGGTTCGTCTTTGCAAACAAAAAGCATGGCTCCGATTTCTCAGACTGTTTCTGGTCCTATTGGTATTACTCAATTGGCAGGTTCAGTTTTAGAAACTAAGGATCCGATATTACCTTACTTAAATTTAATAGCCCTTTTGTCACTTAATTTAGCAGTGATTAATATCCTCCCATTTCCAGCGCTTGATGGAGGAAGATTGTTATTTCTATTGATAGAGTTTATTTCCCGAAAAAAGGTCAATGCTAACTTAGAAAAAACAATTCATACAGTTGGCATGGTTACCTTACTCATTTTAATAGTTTTGGTAACATTCTCAGATATCCGCAAACTTATCCCTTAAATTAATTTTCTTTGATTTCTAAAATATTTAGTCTATGATTGGTATATGTGGGGAGTATTAAGCAAGGTTCTTTTGGTAGTAATAATTATTCTTGCCATTCCTACTACACTAATTTTAGCCTCTCAAAATGCAAATCCTGGAGATGCTACTTATCCTGTAAAAAGGGGAATAGAAGGTGTATTATCAAGCGCCCTTTCTTTGACTCCTGTTACAAGAGCCTATTTTAAAACTGATTTATCAAATCGAAGATATAAAGAATCAATAGTGTTGCTTAAAAAAAGTAGCAGCGATAAATCTGTTACAAATACAGCCTTAATTGAAATGTTAAATACTACTGCTCAAGCCCGCTCAGAAATTAATAAAGTTTCTGATCCTGTTGTTAAAAAGCAACTTTCTGATGATTTATCTAAACAAATTACTGTTTATAAGCAGGGATTGTTGCAAGTAGAGCAGCAAAAAAAGCAAACGACTGTGGAAGTAGTAATATCACCTACTATTATTCCAACTACATCTATAACCCAAAGATTAAATCCTACACCAACCCAAACCCAAACCAGGGAATGTACTGAATCTATTAGAAACTATACTCGTTGTGGTGCTACTGTCGGGTTTGAAAATTATTCCAAAAATCATTTGCTGGGGATTGCAGAATATACAAATTCATGTACAAATAAAAAAAGAACAGCAATAACAGAGGATTGGGATTTGGTAAGTATTGAATGTGATTCTAATATAATTGGAGATTGTTCTGCAGATAATATTCCTGCTTGTATAGACATGTTTGAAAAACCAGTGTTTACAAGCTCAGTCTCAAACTCAAATGGGAGCGTAACAATTACGGTTACTCCTACAAAAGGACCTATTGTAACTGTTGCCACTACTCCAACACCCCAAAATATTATTTATCGAACAATGCAATTTATTTTTCCTAGAAATACAAATACGTCTGGACAGCCTCCACCAGGTTTGAACGATGGGTTTGGTAGTTTGGCATCAGGAGGGCCGATGGGATCTTTTGAAAGTCCTATTTTAGAAAGTAGCGAAAGTGCTACTGCTAAAATTTCTTTTAAAGCAAATGCAACTGATGAAGAACCAAATTTAACCAAAGGAGAAATTTATATTGTAAAAGCTACAGCAACAGAGATGAGCGAAACAGAATGTTCAGGTGATAACGGAAGTAAAGTTGTTGGCAATTTAGCCTGGTGTAAGATCTTAACAGCTACACTTTCTGGCAATAGTGGAAATATATCTGGATCCTGGAAAGTTTTAGTTCCCGGAGAATATTATGCTGTAATTAATATTTATTCTGGTGTCATGGTTTGTTCTGGTAATCCATGGTGTAAGTTTTCTGGTAAGAGCTGTATTGCTGATGAATCAGGAAGTGCATGTGTTGATTGTAAAGGTGTTTCTGATTGTGGTGAATCTTCAAAAATAAAATTCACTATTCAATAATATTTCTAAAAATATTAAATAGCCTTACACTCCGGGTGTCACTCCCGATATGTAGGCATGCTATACTAAAATCAGATGCCATATAGATTAGAATCATTTCAAACTGGGAATATATACCATGTATATAATAGAGGTGTAGAAAAACGATTAATTTTTACTGAGAATTGGGATTATCAACGTTTTTTACAAGCACTTTACTATTATCAATTTTATAATTCAAAGAATTTAAATTTCCGTTTTTCACAACGTCTTTCCCCACTTAACAAAGATTTTGACCAGAATACTAAATTAATAGATATGATTAGTTATTGTTTAATGCCTAACCATTTTCATCTTCTTATAAAGCAGCTTCAGGACGGAGGTATCCAAAAATTTATGCAAAAAATTCTTAACAGTCATACAAGGTTTTTTAATACTAAACATAAAAGAGTTGGTCCTTTGTTCCAGGGAAATTTTAAAGCTGTACCTGTAGAAACGGACGAGCAATTAATGCAAGTTTCACGATATATTCACCTAAATCCTTATATTGCAGGATTAACCCAAGACCTAAATACTTATCCATATTCTTCTTATCAAAATTATATTGGATTAGGAGATGACAAAATTTGTAATAAAAAATCAGTTATAAGTTTGTTCAAGAGTGCTAAGAATTATGAGGAGTTTGTAGTAGGACATGAAGATTATGCGAGAGATCTGGCTTTAATGAGTCGTGTATTACTTGATGAGGATTAAATTGGTAAATCGTTTTGACATTACACATCTGACATTATTACACATCGGGAGTGACACCCGATGTGTAGGTATAGATCGGGTGTGATATAATATTATAGATAAAAAGCTGTGAAGGAGTTTCCTGCTCCGGAGCTGGGTGTGACATCAGATGATATCTGTACTAAACATTTCCGTTGGTTTCGTAAAAACTAAAATTGAGGGTATCCTACGCTAAAAGCTACGGAATACCAAATAAAGGTGGTACCACGAGCACTTCGTCCTTTTACAGAAAAGACAGGTGCTTTTTTTATGGAAAAATTATGGGCAGAAAATAATATAGTTATTAAAATAGGTAGCAGTTCTTTAACAAATAACGGAGCTGAGATTAACCATGCCTTGATGGAAGATTTGGCACGTCAGATTTCTATTGTTAAGGATATGGGATATGGAGTATCTGTTGTAACATCAGGAGCTATTGCCTGTGGCAAGCTAGAAATGGGTAATGGAAATACAGAAGAGGTTCATAAACAAGTGTTAGCTGCTGTTGGACAAAGGCCTTTGCTTAATGCTTGGGGGCAAGCGTTTGATAAATATAATATTAAAACAGGTCTTTTTCTTTTTGCAGAATCGGACTTAGATAAACCATCTTTGCCACTACGGAATGCTTTATCGCACGGGATAGTTCCTATCATTAATGCAAATGATACTGTTAGCGTTGATGAAATTAGACAGCTGGCTATATCAGCTGATAATGATAGATTAGCCTCATATGTTGCAAAAAATTTGGTTTTTGCGAGTAAACTTATTTTATTGACAGAATCTTCCGGAGTATGGGATGTGAATAGGCAAGTAATTGATTCGATTGATTCAGAAACAGATCTTTTAAGAATTGGACTATTTAATAAGACTAGCGTGGGAACTGGAGGCATAGAATCTAAGATTATTGAAGCCAGAAGATTTATTGATCAATTAGGTAAGCAAGCTTATATTGCAGGTGCAGGGGACACAGATGTTATTATAAAAATAATGAAAGGAGATTCAATTGGCACAAAAGTCACATTGCCTTTATAGGGGTATTTCAATATATAATAAATAAGCATAAGCAAAGCTTGAAATTAAGAAATTATGAAGTATTCAAAACTTTTTCCTAAAACATTAAAACAAACACCTGCTGGGGCAGAGTCTATTAACCATCAACTTTTAGTTAAGGCTGGTTTTATTCATCAAGAAATGGCTGGCGTTTATACTTATTTACCTTTGGGTCAGAAGGTTATTACTAAAATTTCAGATATTGTCAGAGAAGAAATGAATAATGCAGGAGGTCAGGAAATGCTGATGCCTGCTCTTCACCCTGGTGAAAACTGGAAAAAAACAGGCAGATTTAACTCTTTTGATGTTTTATTTAAGTTAAAAGGAGCAGGGGATTCTGATTTGGTACTAGGGCCAACTCACGAAGAAATTATTTATCCACTTTTGGCAGAATATGTTAAATCATATAAAGATTTGCCACTTTATCTTTATCAGATCCAAACAAAATTTAGAAATGAAGCCAGAGCAAAAGCAGGCTTGCTTCGAGGAAGAGAATTTATCATGAAGGATTTATACAGTTTTCATACAAATGATGATGACAGAAATGCTTATTATCAAATTATGAAAGAAGCATATATTAAAATATTTAAAAGATTAGGGTTGCCTGCTTTGGTTACTCAGGCTTCAGGTGGAACTTTTTCAGATCTTTCAGAAGAATTTCAGACACCAACTCCATCTGGTGAGGATATTATTTATGTTTGTGAAAGTTGTAATTCTGCTGTAAATAAAGAAGTTTATGAAGGTAGCGATTGCGTTACTTGTGGACAAAAATATAAGGAAACAAAAGCAATTGAAGTGGGCAATATTTTTCCTCTCAAAAGAGCTTATGCTGAAACATTTAAATTAAATTTTGCAGACAGCGACGGGGAAGATAAAATAGTTTCAGTTGGTTGTTATGGTCTTGGAATCTCCCGTGTGATGGGAACAATTGTGGAGGTGTTTCATGATGAAAAAGGAATAATTTGGCCAGAAAGTGTTGCCCCTTACAAAGTTCACCTGATCGGGTTAGATCTGGAAGATGAAAAAATAATGGGGGAGGCAGAAAAAGTATATAAACAACTTCAAGTTGAAGGAATTGAAGTGCTATTTGATAATAGAATTGATGTCTCTGCCGGACAAAAATTCGCTGAGTGTGATCTAATTGGTATTCCAATACGTGCAATAATTTCCAAAAAAACAGAAAGTAAATTAGAAATTAAAAAAAGAAATGAAAAAACAACAGAATTTATGAGTCTATCTGAACTTATAAATAGACTATCGAAGTAGTATGGAAAAAGAAGATATACCAAGCCATAAACCGTTAAAGTTAAGACATTGGCTTCAAAGACCCGAGTCTGGTGAAATTTCACAGGAACCCGGTCCGGGGACTGTTCTTTCTACAAGAGAAATCCAAAGACGAAAAAGATTATGGGGTTCCACTCGATATAGAGGTGTCCAAAGAGATAGGGGGCTTAACTTCCCCAAGGATTGATTTTATTCCTGATTTCTGGTAAATTACACAAGATATGGTTACTAAAAATATAGTTCAACAGCCAAAATCTGTAGTTGAAATTTCTATTACTGTTCCTTGGACAGATTTAGAACCAAGATGGAATGAAGCTTTGCAACATTTAAATGCAGAACTTGAGCTCCCTGGTTTTAGAAAAGGACAAGTTCCTTTGCCTATGGCTGAACAAACTCTGGGCACAAAATTAAATGATGAATTCTTTAAACTTGCCATGCCACAAGCTTTGGTTGAAGCTTTGCAGGGAAGCAATATAGTTCCTATTGATTACCCTAAATACCAATTAGTCTCTTTTGTTAAAGGTCAACCTTTGGTATTTAAAGCACTTGTGACTCAAAAACCACAAATTACTGTTGGAGATTATAAAGCTATTAAAGTTTCCAAACCTGCTCCAAAAATTATTACTGATGAAGATGTTTCAAAAATGATTGAGGAAATGTTTAAAAGATGGAAAGCAAAGCAAACAGTCCCAACAGCAGAAAGTCCGGATGATAATTTTGCCAAAGCTGTAGGAGCTTTGGATTTAGCTGATTTGAAAACCAAATTAAAAGCAGATTTAGAAAATGAAGCAAAGTATAATAATGAATTAGATTATGAAGAACTAATCCTGCAACAAATTGAAAGCATAACCACAGTTGATGTTCCTGAAATATTGGTTTCAGATGAGCTAAACAGGATGCTGGTACAACTTCAAAAAAGAGTTGCTGACATGGGACTTTTGCTGGAAGATTATTTGAAAGGTCAGAATAAAACTATTGATAGCCTTAAAGCAGAATGGAGAGTTCAGGCAGAAAAGAATGTTAAAATGGAACTTGGTTTATCTGAAGTTGCCAGACAGGAAAATGTTGAAGTGTCTGACGCAGATTTACAGGCAGAAATTGATAAAATTCAAGACGGACGTATGAAAGCCCAGTTTGAGCAGGAAGAACCAAGATTGCATCTAAAACATAGTTTAAGACAAATCAAAACCCTTGATAAGCTAAAAACCCTGGTTTCAAATTTAGCCGCCTAGATTCTCCTTTAAAAAAGTAGTACAATTACCAAATAAAGTAAAAGGAGGTGTCATTTATAGCGTTTTATAATCTAAGACGCAAACAAAATGTCAATAATAGTTCGAAAAGGACCAAAAGATACTACCGATGCTGTAATTCGTAAATTTCAAAAAAAAGTAGCTTTAGAAAATGTTATTCAGGAATACCGCGACCGCGAATATCACAAGAGTGATTCTGAAAAAAGACAGGAAAGAAGAGCTACCAGAATGCGAAAAATTATGAGAGCCAGGAGTTTAAATAGCTAATGTTGCTGGATCAATTACACGAAGATTTGAAACAGGCGCAGCTTGATAAAAATGAACCGGGTGTAAATACCCTCAGACTTTTGCTGTCAGAAATTAAGAATAGTGAAATAAAAAAATCCGAAGAATTATCTGATGAAGAAATAGTTACTGTTATTCAAAGAGAAATTAAAAAAAGAAAAGAAGCAGCAATGGGTTTTAGACAAGGAAATAGGGAAGAAAGTGCAATTAAAGAAGAGCAAGAGGCAGATCTATTAGCTAAATATTTGCCTGCTCAACTTTCTGATATGGAACTTTCTCAAATAATTGATGAAGTAATTGCTGAAACAGGAGCAATCGGGATGACTGATATGGGTAAGGTTATTGGGTTGGTGATGGGTAAAGTTAAAGGTTCTGCTGAAGGTAGTAAAATTTCAGAAATTGTTAAAAATAAATTAATTCAGAAAGCTGCCTAAATTCCTCCTATGGTTAATGTAATTATCACCTCAGATTCCAGATATAAAATAAACCGTGATGCAGTACACAATGCTGTTGTGGAAGTTTTATCTCAACATAAAGTTACAGGAGATGTGGAGATAGAAGTTTCTGTTGTTGGGGACAGAAAAATGCATGAGTTAAATAAACAATATCGTGGGATAGATGCAACAACTGATGTATTATCTTTTTGTCTGGAAGATGGAGGAGCAGGTTTTATTGCCTCTCCTGATAAAATTTTAAGATTAGGATCTATTGTTATTTCTTATCCTCAAGCCATAGAGGACGCATCTTTGGATGGGAAATCAATTGAGGATGAAGTAAATTTCTTGGTTGATCATGGAACTACCCATTTGCTAGGTATTCATCACGAGTGAGGTTTATTATGGTCTGCTTCTAAAGCGTTATAAGTTTCCTGCAAATCACCAAAATCAAAAGTCTGAATATGGGTCCAGAATGATCTTAGATCAACATTAGGTTGATCTTGATTATACTCATGAGCTTGGAACATCATTTCCAGTTTGTCTAATCTTTTAGTGAACCGCGCTTCTGGAGTTATTCCTTCTTCGTATTCCCGAAATAGTCCTAGTAGTTCGTCACCGTTATCAATATCTGAACATAATTTTTTAAATGCTTCTTCTTCGAGATGAGATTTTTCTTTTGGAGTTATTGTATCGAAAGGAGTTAAATCTCCAACTAATGATTCTGCCAGATCATGGATTAAAGCCATTTTAATCACTGTATTTTGATTAACATCTGATTTATTTGAAAGAACCATTGCCATTAAGGCAGTTCTAAAACTGTGATCAGCAACACTCTCAGGGTTTTGAATGCCCCTCCTTACCCAACCCGTCCTTTCTGTCTTTTTTAAATTGCTTACATGACCCATAAACCTTGCTAATTCATTAAATCTTTCCATATAAGTATGGAATTATAGCAGGAAGTTTTAAGATAATACATTAGCCATTGAATATTGAATTTACTATCTTTTATCTTCATCGTGAAAACTGTAGACTAATTACTGCACTATGGTTTTATACAGGAAGTACCGCTCACAAACTCTTGATGAATTAATCGGTCAACAGACAGCTAAGAATTCTTTACGCGCTGCATTTGACGCTCAAAAATTAGCTCATGCATATCTTTTTTGCGGACCCCGGGGAACAGGTAAAACATCAACAGCCAGAATTTTAGCCAAGATGGTTAATTGCACAGCCATAGAAGGGGCTAAGCCTTGTAATAAATGTGAAGCCTGTATTTCCATAACCGAGGGCACCAATATGGATGTGATTGAAATGGATGCAGCGTCAAACCGCGGGATAGAAGATATTAGAAATTTAAAAGATACAATCAAATTGGCGTCATCCTCTTTAAAGAAAAAAGTTTATATTATTGATGAAGTTCATATGTTGTCGGGGGACGCATTTAATGCCCTTTTAAAAACGCTGGAAGAGCCCCCCAGTCATGTTATTTTTATTTTAGCTACTACGGAAGTGCAAAAAATTCCAGCAACCATTTTATCGCGTGTGACGCGCATTGATTTTAAACAAGCTTCTATTACGGAAGCGGCAGAACTTATTAAAAAAGCAGCGAGTGCTGAGAAAATTGAAATAGATGAAGAAGCGGTTTTAACACTCGCCAAAAAAGCAGGGGGAAGTTTTAGAGATGCAATAAAATTCTTAGATCAACTTTCATCTTTTAAAAAAATCGATAACAAGATAGTACTGGAAGGACTAGGTGCAGGAGATTCCTCTCAGGCACTCGATTTATTAAAAATTATTTCTTTGAAAAAACAGTCTGAAGTTTTAGATAAATTAAACGAAATAGTTTCAATAGGCATTAATACCAAAGAATTGACACTATCGCTTTTAGATACCTTAAGGCAGATTTTATATATCAAAAATGGGTTAGGGGAGAGGTTCGTAAAAGTAGAAACCAGTGAGGAAAAGTATCAACAACTTTGTGAAATTGCTAAAGTATTTGAGGTTGATCAAACTATTTTTATTATTAACAATATTCAAAATAGTTTAGAGCAAGCCAGATACACCTCAATCCCAATTTTGCCTTTGGAAATTGCGCTATTAGAAAGCTGCGGGGCGGGTGGTCAGTGGGTCAGAGAGTCAGCGGGTCAGCAGATCGGCGGATCGGAAAGTCAGCAGGTTAGTGAGTCAGAGGTTCAGCAAGAGTTAGCAGATCAACAGGACAGTGAATCAGAAATTGCCGACACTCCGACACTCCGAGACTCTGATCTTCAGGTCTCATCCGATTTACAAAAGATCGCTGATCGGTGGAATTATATTTTAGAAACAGTGAAAGCCTACAATTTTTCCCTTGAAGCCCTAATGCGTTCATCAAAGATTTTGGAATGTGGGGAAAATAGTGTGGTAGTGGAGGTGCCTTATGCTTTTCATCAAAGAATTTTGGAATCAGCCAAATCTAGAGATTTATTGGAATCTGTTTTTTCTGATATTTTGGGCAGACAAATTAAGATTGCTACAGCTTTAGGGAAAAGACCACCTCAAAGAGAAGAGTTGTCTAATATAGAAGTAGCTGCTGATGATGAAATTGTCAGAATTGCTGCAGAAATTTTTAACTCAGAAACAGTGAATTAGTAAATTAGGGATTTACGATTTAAGATTTATGAATTAAGATAGTGAAAATTATGGCAAGTAAAGTTTTTCCACTTATAGAAAAAGAAAAGGTCAGACAGGTAACAGGCCTGGAAATGATTCCTTCTGAAAATTATGTCTCTTCAGATGTTTTAAAAGCATTGGGTTCAATACTCACAAATAAATATTCAGAAGGTTTTCCTGGAAGACGTTATTATGGTGGAAATGAAGTTATTGATGAAATAGAAAATTATGCAGTAGATTTGGCTAAAAAATTATTTAAAGTGCCTGCTGCATATGTCCAAAGTTATTCCGGCTCCCCTGCTAATTTTGCAGTGACAATGGCAGTTTGTGAACCAGGGGACACAGTAATGGGATTAGCTTTGTCATCAGGTGGGCATTTAACCCATGGAGCTAAACTTTCTTTCTCCAGTATTTTTTATAAAGCTGTTAATTATAATGTGGGTAAAGATTGGAAAATAGATTTTGAAGAACTGGAAACTTTGGTTAAAAAACATAAACCAAAATTAATCTGGGTGGGGACAACAGCTTATCCTTATAAATTAGATTATAAAAAGTTCAGGAAGATAGCAGATTTAGTTGGGGCAACTTTGGTTGCAGACATTGCCCATATTGCAGGGCTGATTGTGGGTGGAGTTCATGATTCCCCAGTACCATATGTGGATATTATTACCACTACCACTCATAAAACTTTACGGGGACCAAGGGGTGCAATGATTATGGTGACAGAAAGAGGCTTAAAAAAAGATCCTGAAATAAAAGGTAAAATAGAAAGGGCAATTATTCCTGGTTTGCAAGGTGGGCCACATAATCATCAAACAGCAGCAATTGCAGTTGCTTTAGAAGAAGCTTTGCAGCCATCATTTAAAAAATATGCAGAACAAGTTGCTAAAAACGCCTCAGTTTTAGCAAAAGAATTAGGAACCACATCTGAGGTTCACTTGGTGCTGATGCCACTAACCAGTTATGGATATGGCATGGGTTATCAGGCACAATATGCTTTAGAAGAAGCAGGGATTACTGTTAATAAAAATACAATCCCAGGTGAGCCAGCTTCTCCTTTTTATCCTTCAGGCATAAGACTTGGAACTCCTGCTTTAACTACCAGAGGGATGAAAGAAAAAGATATGATAAAAATTGCAGCCTGGATAAAAAGAGCTTTAGAAGAAATCAAAGGAATGGATTTACCAAAAAATCAGGATACCAGAAAAGATTTTCTGAAAGACACTAAGAAGAAATTACATACAAATACAAATCTGAAAAAAATCAGAGCAGAAGTAAAAGCATTTGCAGAAAAATTCCCGGTTCCCGGGATTAAATAAGGAGGTGAAAAATGGCAAAATATGAAATAAACGTTGGTGTTGAACAATGGGCTTCTAAGCCGGTTAGACCTGGTGCAAATTCAAAAGTTTCTGAAGAGGAGCATGGTTTGTTTCAAAGATTTTTAGGGAAATCCACAGAGCCTTTTGGTCTAAATATTAGAGATTTATTAAGGAATGAATCTATTTCGGGTATGGAACAAAGTTGTAGACGAACCTCAAGTAGTTTGTCTTATGAAGAAATTTTTGCAGAAGGCATGAGAGCCATGAAGGCGATGATTGCCTTAGAGGAAAAACCTCAAGTTTAATTTGTTTTTTAGCCTCATTTAGCATAAGATATAGCCATGGATAAGATAATTGATGGCAGAAAGCTTGCCCTTTTAAGACAGCAAAAATTAGAAGAGGAAATTAAAACATTATCAAAAACCCCAAAAGTGGTTTCTTTTTTGATAGGAGAAGATGCTCCCTCTGTTTTATATACCAATATCAAACAAAAAAAGGCTGAAGAGATAGGAATTAATTTTGAAGCAATCAGATTGCCTGTGGAAACTGAATTTGAAGAAGTAGCTAAGAAAATAAATGAATTAAATGATGATTCTTCAGTTGATGGGATTATGGTTCAACTACCAATGCCTGAAGAATTCCTAAAAGGTAAAGAGGAACATGATCTATTAGAACTAATCGATGGGGAAAAGGATGTGGATGGATTAACTTCCAAGGGTAAGTTTTTATCAGCTACAGTCAGATCTGTAATTTCTATTTTGGAAGATGAAGGTATTTCAGTTTCTGGTAAAAAGGTTGTAGTGGTAGGAGCAAGTGATTTGGTGGGAAAACCTGTAGCAGGAGAGCTTAAAAAAATGGGAGCTGATGTAGTGATTTGTGATAGCAAGACAACGAGGCTCCAAGGTGAGACCCTGGAGGCACAAATTTTAATTTCAGCCACAGGGGTTCCGGGGCTTATTAAAGGGGATATGGTTAAAGAGGGGGTAATAGTAATTGATGTGGGGGCAGAAAAAGTTGACGGTAAAGTAGTGGGGGATGTGGATTTTGAATCAGTTGCCTCAAAATCATCCAGAATCACACCTGTTCCTGGTGGTGTTGGTCCAATGACAGTTATTTCTTTGATGGAAAATGTGGTTGAAGCAGCCAAGATTGCAGGTTGAGTTGTAGTGTGATAGTGCTATAATTTTTAATTATGAGTCTTGATCTGGAAAAAACAGAATCTAAGCTTATTGTTATTAAAAGAGCTGATTGTAATGTGACTGAGGTAAGAGAAACACCACAATCAAAGTTCGAAGCGCTCCTTATAGAGAAAAGTTTAGGTTTGAGGAAATTGGCACATAGACTTCATTTAGTAGATATACCTGTTGAGTTAAAAGATCCAAGCCGTCATATCGTATTTTTTTCAGACTTTAAAGCTTCACCCAAACCGGAAATGTCTGCACCCAAATGTTTTACATGTCAGAGGTCTTTGCGGTGGGAACCTGGTTCTTATAGCTTTGGTTATAAAGGTAATATTTACTTTGTTCCGGAAATAGGAATGTGGGAATGTTCAAAAAAAGACCATCTTGGTGCAGTTTTTATGCCGGATTTTGATAGATATAGAGAAATGGTTAAAAAATACGACGACTTGATGCTGGGTGTAGGAATTTATTGAACTAAACGCAATCCCTTGTCTCTTCCTGTATATTTCTATATAATACCTTCATATGGGATTAATGGATAATTTTAAACAGCTTGGTGATCTTAAGAAGATGAGAGATCAGGCCATGGAAATACAAAAAAAGTTAGCACAAATTAAAATTACCGTGGAACACAAAGGTGTGATTGTAGTGATGACTGCAGACCAAAAAGTAGTTTCTATTTCAGGTGATCAAAATTTTGAAAAAATAGCTGATGCAGTTAATGAAGCTTTAAAACAATCTCAAAAAGTGGCTGCAGATGAGATGAAACCCATGATGGGTGGTCTTGGTATCCCAGGAATGTAATTCCTTTATTTTTTAACTGTAAAATAACCGTTTCCTGTAGTAAATTGCACTCCACCATTTAGATCGTAGCAAATCATATATACTCTATATTTCCATTCAGTTAAAGGGGTATTTCCGATAGTTGCAGTCCAGTTAATTGATTTTCTGGTAACGTCCACATTGCTTGCAACAACAGGGCCTGAATTATTAGAATCAATATTTTGAATTTGGCAGCTTCCTAAGGGCATATTCGTCTCCCATGTAATAACGACGTTACTTCCTACCTGAAAAGTTAACCCATTATAAGGGTAAGTTACTCTGACATAAGGATTATACGGCGCAGATTGGACTTTAAAGGTATTATCGCTGGAATCTCTGGTAATAACATTTGCCCCCACCCCTGTTTCATTAACACCATCAATTCTTATTTTGAAATTCCTAGGCCAAGAGCTTCCGGGAAGTTGGTTCGGGAGAATTGACCAATCATAATAACCCTGACTTGCAGGTATGGCATCGCTGTAAACATAATTTGTTGATCCTGATCCTGAAACGGAAGGATTTTCAACATAAATTCTGACATAGCCAATATTACCAGAGCGCCAGGAGATTCTTGTTATCTCCCCTAAAGTGAAAGTTTCACCACCATTAGGGGAATCCAGTGTTATATAAGAATTTGGAGTTGGAGTGGGGGTTGTTGTTTTAGAGGTAGGAGTAGGTGAAGTTTTTTGTGTTGGGGTAGGAGTTTGTGAATTAGATTTTGTGGGAGTAACAGTTGAGCTTGGTGTAGCTTTTGTTTGAGAGCTATTACTAATATTCAATTCAGTATTTGTAGGTTGAGGCTCATTAGGAGGGAGATTTTTAATTATTAATACAGCAGAGATTCCGATTATTGTCAGTAAAAGAATTACTACTGGTGGAACAAAACCTTTTTCAAAACTTTTGGGCATTATATAAATAATACCTCCTTCTCAAATCAGAAATCAATCTCTATAAATATTGACTTATAGTATTTTTTATTGTATACTTCTGATGTTTTCAAAACAAATATGAGAAAAGAATTAGCATTATTAGCTTTACCGTTTATTACCCTTTTGAGTACTAGTTGTTCTAGGACTCCTGATGTTGCTGATTACTTAAAAACACAATGTGAGCTTAATCCTAACTTGGAAGTGGCTAGCCAATGGATTGAAATGGTTCCAGGTCAGAGAGTTGATATGTTAGGTCATGGATTTGAATTAAATAGATTTGGGAAGCTAAATCGAACAGATATTTTTGCTGATAAATTTATAGAAGTTGGTGAAGGGTATATAACTAAAGATTGGTTCGGTAAAGGACGTTATCATTTTATACTCTTAAATTTCTCAAATTTAGAACAAGGTAACAAAACCGCTTTGAATGTTTCTTGTAATTGTTCGGATGTTAAATAAGCTCTTCTGGTAAAAAAAACTGCATTTTGATAAGATTGCCTCGATGGCTACAGTTCCCAAAGTTGTGCAGAATTTAATTGAAGCTTTTGAAAGACTTCCTGGTATTGGTCCCAAAACTGCTCAAAGACTGGTTTATCATTTACTTCATGCTCCCAAAGAAGAAGCACAGGCTTTGGCTACTGCAGCTTTGGATTTAAAAGAAAAAACAGTGATTTGTGAAACCTGTTTTAACATTTCAGAACAGACTCCTTGTGAAATTTGCTCAGATTTTTCCCGCGAAAAATCTATTATTGCAGTGGTGGAAGATCCTTTAGACGTGCTTGCTTTAGAGCGGGCAAATTTTAAAGGCATGTATCATGTTTTGCATGGTAGGATTTCACCATTAGAAAATATCGGACCTGATGAATTGCATATTCGTGAACTTTTACCCAGACTCAAAGATGGATCTGTTAAGGAAATAATTTTAGCAACTAACCCTACTATGGAGGGTGAAGCAACAGCTATGTATATTGAGCGGTTGATTTCTCCTCTTGGTGTCTCTGTCACCAGAATAGCCAGAGGTTTGCCTGTTGGTTCTGATATTGAATATGCTGATGAAACAACGCTAACACGGGCTTTGGAAGGAAGAAGAAAATACTGATATACTAAAAATATGAGTGACGGTCAGGGGATTAAACAGCAAATAGGACAATTTGCCCAAGATGTTGGGGAAGCAATAGTGGAACCGGTTAAAGACTCAGTAGGTGAGGCAATTGAACAGGGGGTGCAGGCTGTTATATCTACTCCCAAACCAGTATCTCAGGATCCGGGTGCGCTAAGGCAACAACAACAGGAGCAGGCTAAAAAACAGGAAGAAAACTCAGCAAAATTACAATGGGCTCAGGCAACTATTGCCAGGTATCAAAAGATAGAAGAAGAACAGGCTGCCATCAGGTTAAAAAAGAAACAGGAAGAACAGGCAAAACAACAGGAAGAGCAGGTGGAAAAACAGGAAGAGATGCAGGATTTGCAAGCTAAAAATCAAAAATCAGAAGATTTGGTAGCCTTACAAAGGGCTAAAGCCAGAACAGAAACCAAAGGAGGGGTAGGAGGTTGAAATTAAAAGCCCCATAGTATATACTAATAAAATATGGAATTAGAAAATGGCTCTGCCGGTGATATTGTTGATGAGGAGCTTAATGCAAAACTTAATAGTTTACCAGAAGAAACACAACAAATTATTTCTTCTTTTTCCAGCTTTTTTCTTGAAGGTGATGTGCGTGAAGGGTATTTAAAAAATCCCCAAAAAATTGATGTATTAAAAGAAGTGTTAAAAAAATTCGGACTGGATGAAGATGCGTTAGGTGTTGCAATGAAAGTATTCGGTTTTGAATCAAAAGACGAAACAAAGTCTTCAGATAGTATATAATTTTTTAATGGCAATTAATTTAGATGCGACAGAAATTCCTGGTTTATCAGAAAGTCAGGACACAGAAAAATTTCACACCTCTACTGAAATAGAAAATATCTACCGTTGCGCAAAAATCGAACGTGATTGGCTTTCAAATCCGGAGATGCCCAGTGGATATGTTATAACCAATTTTCATGCAACTCTTTTTGAAAACGTACCGGCTTATTTAAAAAAGGGAATGGTTCCTTTACAACCTGGACGGTACCGGATAGATGATATCCGTGTGACCGGCGAGGCACGTAATTTTTATGTAAGCGGATTAGATGTGAAGCCTCTAATGCAAAGCTATACAAAGGAACTTGATGAAAGATTATCGGGTCTGCCCACGTTACCTGTATCCCATACAGAAGAAATCATGCATGAGGCAGCTTGGGCTTATTATACTTTTATTAGAATCCATCCTTATCTTGATGGTAATGGACGTGTCGGAAGGATGCTTTTGAAAAGAGTGCTTTCCGGGAGTGGGTTTAGGGATATTATGTATTCACAGCAGCTGCTTAAAGGTAAAAAATTTGAGGAAAATAGAGAGCAGCATTTAAAAGCTATGAATTCAGTAGATAAAACAGGAAATCTTTCTTATCTTGAGATATATTTAGCCAAACTTTTATTATCAAGATATTCTCCTAAAGACGGCAGTATTTATCAGGAACTGGAGGATTTTATTGACAATAAAACCAAGGAAGTGGAAGTTCAAAAAGAAAAAATGAAGTTAACAAGTATTTGGCAGTCGTTTACAGGTGTCAATATTGAAGGTGGAGAAGAGAGTACGGAAGGCGAAGAATATCCTAGATCTGAAAACAAATAGATTTACCTAAAGTCCTGATTCCTATATACTTCAACTATGACTGGCAATATTAAGCTATTCAATACTTTAACCAGAAAAATAGAAGAATTTAAATCAGTTAATCCTTTAAAAGTGGGGATGTATACTTGTGGTCCTACTGTTTATGACTATGCTCACATTGGAAATTTAAGAACATATTTATTTGAAGATATTTTGCAAAGGATACTAGAGGCAAATGGGTTTGAGGTTATGAGGGTCATGAACATTACAGATATTGAAGATAAAATTATCAACAAAGCTAAGAGAGAAAATCTTTCTATAGAAGACATTACCAGACCATATGAAAAAGCTTTTATGGAGGATTTGAATAAATTAAATATGAGATTGGCTAATGTTTACCCCAGGGCAACAGAACATGTTCAACAAATGATCAAATATATTGAGGTTTTGATTGAAAAAGGATTTGCCTATGTAGAAAAAGATGGTTCAGTTTATTTTGATATTTCAACATTTCCTAGCTATGGTAAGCTTTCAGGTTTGGAAAAAAGAACTCTTAAAACAGGGACAAGAGTATTGTCTGATGAATATGATAAGGAAAATGTGCAGGATTTTGCTTTATGGAAAGCAGTTGATTCAGGTGAGGTGGGTTATGATTCTCCTTGGGGTTTTGGTAGGCCTGGTTGGCATATAGAATGTTCGGTTATGAGTCAGGAATATTTAGGAGATACTTTTGATATTCATACAGGGGGGGTAGACAATATTTTTCCGCATCATGAAAATGAAATTGCCCAAGCAGAAGCCAAGACAGGGGAAAAATTTGCTAATTATTTTCTTCATGGTGAACATCTTTTGGTAGACGGAAAAAAGATGGCAAAATCAGCAAATAATTTTTTTACTTTACATGATTTTGAAGGAAAAGGTTTTGATCCTATGGCTTTCAGGTACTTAAATTTGACTGCAAATTACCGGGATAAATTAAATTATACAGAGGAATCCTTGACCGCCGCAAGTACCGCTTTGAAAAACATAATTTCTGAGATTAGAGCGTGGGAAAGCCCTAAACAGGTTAATGACCAATTTTGGCAGAAATTTCTTGAGGCTGCCAATAATGACCTGAACACCCCGCAGGCTCTAGCAGTTATGTGGGAACTTATCAAGTCTGATCTTTCAAGTGATGAAAAAGCAGCAACCATTTTAGAAATGGATAAAGTTTTAGGACTTGGTTTGGAAAAATATGTCAGTAAACCTTTGGAAATTCCGGAAAAAGTTTTGGAATTATTAGTGCACCGTGAGAACGCCAGGAAATCTGGTGACTTTAAAAAGTCAGATGAACTAAGACATGAAATTAAGAAATTAGGATTTGAAATAGAAGATACTCCAAACGGTCCTAGAATTAAATTAACACAATTTAGTATCTTGTAGTAAATTTATTTATATATTAAACTTTGGGACATGCCAGCTGAAGCGTCTTTAAACGGTTATACCCCAGAAAATGTCCTCCCTACTGCAAAATGGTTATCAGGAATAAATGCTTTTTCTAGGGCAAAATATTTAGATAATTATGAACCTTTTAATTATGATTGGGATCATTACCGTGGATACCGTAAATCAACCTGGAAATATCAACAAGCTCCATCAATTTTGCCAGCGAGAGTTGAAGTAGCTTTTAATTGGGCAGCACCAACTACGACTTATTTTACTTTGGAAACTGAAAAAACTCTTGAACGTTGGGATCTTAGTGAAGCTTGCCCTAATGAGCTAAGTTTTGGCTTAGCAGAGGCTTATGTTAAAGGATCTTTTAATAATTTAGATAGCAGGGGAACAATTCAGGAACCAGAAACTAGATTAGAAATTTTGAGACGCCAGTATTTGTCAGAGTACCCTCATGAGGAAAGAAGTGCTGATTTATTTAAACCACAATTTGTTTTAGTATTTTCCGGTGAAGATAAATTACAATTACCTGATGCATTAAGAATAAGAGATGGTAGAATAATTGCCAAACCATCACAACTTCCTTTTAGAACAGTAGGGCAAATTGATGTTGAAGCTTCAAGGAAACGAATGGCTTATGTAACTGCTAGGGAGAAAGGTGGCGGATCTCCTCAAGAAATTGATTTAAGAAAAACTCATTCTGTGCAAAGAGCTGTTGATCATCTTATGAGACTTAGATCAATAATTGATTCAGAATTTAGTGATATTTCATGTCCATTGGCATTGAAGGTGTGGACTGCACCAGCTACTTAATAAGTGGGTTGACCTTCGGATTTGATTTGGGGTATAGTATTTTAATGATTCCCTTAGCAGATAGAATGCGTCCTAAAAATTTATCAGAGTATATTGGTCAGAAACATATTATTTCTGAAGATAAACTTTTATTTAAAGCAATTAAAAATAATCAGCTTTTTTCCATGGTTTTTTGGGGACCTCCTGGTTCTGGTAAAACAACGCTTGCCAGAGTAATAGCTAATGAAATTGAAGCAGATTTTGCTGAATTTTCTGCAGTATCAACAGGTATAGCAGAAGTTAAAAAATTATTTGAAAAAGTTATAGCAGAACACAACCCCATGTTTCCCAGAAAAACTGTTGTTTTTATAGATGAAATCCACAGATTTAGTAAAGCTCAACAGGATGCTTTTTTACCCTATGTAGAAAATGGTTTGATTACTTTGATTGGTGCTACCACAGAAAACCCCAGTTTCGAAATTATTAACCCCCTTTTGTCCAGAACCAGGGTTTTAACTTTAAAAGCTTTAGAAAGAGAAGATATTGAGTTAATTGTGAAACATGCCTTAAAAGATAAAGAGAGAGGTTTGGGAAATTTTAAAGTTAAAGTTTTAAAAGAAGCATTAGATCTTTTGATAGAAGCATCAAATGGGGATGCCAGAGTTGTTTTAAATGTTTTGGAAATTGCTGTAAGTTCAACATTACACACCGGGAGTCACTCCCGATGTGTAGGCAGGGTAGGTATGAAGATTGATAGACAATTAATAGAAGAGGCTTTGCAGCAAAGGGTGTTATCTTATGATAAACATGGAGAAGAACATCACAACACTATTTCTGCTTTTATAAAATCTATGAGAGCATCAAACGTGGATAGTGCTTTATATTATTTAGCCAGAATGGTGGATGCAGGAGAGGATCCCTTGTTTATTGCCAGAAGGATGGTAATTTTTGCTTCTGAAGATATAGGTCAAGCCCAACCTACAGCTTTGGTAGTTGCTAATGAAGTCTTTAAAGCTTGTGAAACAATTGGTTATCCTGAATGTCAGATTAATTTAGCTCATGGTGTGGTTTATTTGAGTGTAGCTAAAAAAGATAGGTCTGCCTATGAAGCATATTTTAAAGCACTTGCCGATGTTAAAGAATTTGGTAATTTACCAATTCCAATGAATCTTCGAAATGCCCCCACAAAGCTTATGAAAAATTTAGGTTATGGTGAAGGGTATGAAAAATATACAAAAGAAGATTTGTTACCAACAAAACTAAAGGGTAAAAAATATTATGGAAACTAATATTGTTTTAATGTTTTCATTTTGCTAGACTAATCTTCTATGTTTGACAAAACTACTTTTAAAAATGGTTTGACTTTAATTACTATTGATTTACCACATCTTGATTCTGTTACCACAATGGTAGCAATTGGTGCAGGTTCCAGATATGAAACCAGAAACATAAACGGTTTGTCACACTTTCTGGAGCACATGGCTTTTAAAGGCACTAAAAAATATCCTTCTGCAAAAATTATTGCTAATTTAGTGGATGGGATTGGGGCTGTAAATAATGCGGGGACAGATAAAGAATATACTTTTTACTGGATTAAATTTGCCTCAAAGCATATAGAGCTAGCAAGCGATATGTTGTCCTCCATGGTTTCAGAGCCCCTTCTTTCTGAGGAAGAAATTGAAAAAGAAAAAGGGGTAATTGTGGAAGAGTTAAGGATGTATAAGGATAACCCTACCAGGTATGTTTTTGATCTTTATGAGCAGTTGCAATTTGGTGATACTCCTGTTGGTTGGGATATTGGGGGAGATGAAAAAACTGTCAGATTTTTGAAAAAAGATGATTTTGAAAAATATTTAAAATCTTTATATAACTCATCCAATATGTGTGTGCTATATGTTGGTAAACTTCCTAAAAATATTAATGAAATTGCTAAAAAGTATTTTTCTAAATTGCCAGAAAATAAAAATATATCCTATGTTAAATTTAAACCAGTTAAACAACTAAAACCTAAAGTTAATATTTACTTTAAAAAAACTGATCAGGCAAATTTAATTTTAGGTGTACAAGGATATGCTCGTGATAATGATAAAAGATATGCAGCTAGGGTTTTGGGAGTAATTTTAGGAGAAGGCATGTCTTCCAGGCTTTTTAGTGAAATCAGAGAAAAAAGGGGATTGGCCTATCATGTTTCTGCTGCGCATCAATCATATCTGGATACCGGAATGTTTATTGTATATAGCGGAATGAAACTGGAAAAAATAGAAGAAGGAGTGGAAGTAATTAAAGCAGAATTACTCCGAACTGTAGCAGAAAAAATGACAGATGAGGAACTTGCAAAAGCAAAAGAAATGGAACGGGGAAGAATTGCCCTAAGGTCAGAATCCACAAACTTTCTGGCAGAGCATTTTGGGGTAAGTTTTATTTTGGATAGGGAGCTAGAAACATTTGATGAATATTTAAAAAAGATTGATAAAATCACTAAAGAAGATGTTCAAGCTGTAGCTAAGGAATTATTTAAAAAAGAAAACTTTAATTTACAAATAATTGCTCCTCTTAAGAACAAAGATGTTTTTGAAAAAATATTGAATAATTAAAATGGATAAAAATAACCCTTTTGAAAATGCATTATCTGTTGTAGAGGCTGCTGCTAAAAAAGCAAAAATTTCTGCAGAAGATTTAGAGCATCTGTCCAACCCTCATCGTTTAGCCAAAGTAACTCTACATTTAAAAAGAGATACCGGTAAAACCCAGATTGTCCATGGTTACAGAGTTCAACACAATGATTGGCTGGGTCCTTATAAAGGCGGAATCAGATATCATCAGCAGGTTGATTTAGATGAGGTTAAGGCTTTGGCACTATGGATGACAATTAAAAACGCTGTGGTGGATGTGCCTTTTGGTGGGGGGAAAGGTGGAATTGAAATTGATCCAAGAACTCTTTCCAAAAAGGAACTGGAAAATTTAACCCGGGAATTTGTTAAGCATATCGCTCCGATCATAGGTCCAAATGTTGATGTGCCTGCGCCTGATGTTAACACCAATGCAGAAATAATGGCCTGGTTTGCTGACGAGTATTCAAAAATCATAGGTAAAAAAACTCCCGCTGTTGTTACAGGAAAACCGATTAATCAGGGTGGTTCAGAAGGAAGGGAGGAGGCAACGGGTCTTGGAGGATTTTATGTACTTGAGGAACTGATTAAAAAAATGAAAATGAAAAAACCAATTACTGTTGCCATTCAGGGTTTTGGCAATGTTGGTTCATTTTTAGCAGACCTTTGTTTCCAAAATGGATATAACGTTATAGCACTTTCAGATTCAAAAGGTGGAATTTATGAACCAAACAATTTAGGATTTAATGTTGAAAGTGTCAAAAAATGTAAAAAAGACACAGGATCTTTGCGAAATTGTTACTGTCAGGGAGATGTTTGTGAAATTGCCAAAAAAGGCTGTTTTATTTCCAATGAAGAACTTTTAGAGTTACCTGTAGATATTTTAATTCCTGCAGCGCTTGAAGGAGTCATAACAGGTAAAAATGCCAAAAAAATCAATGCCAAAATAATTTTTGAAATGGCAAATGGTCCTACAACAGCAGAAGCTGATGAAATATTAAATAAAAAAGGAATAATTGTGGTGCCAGATGTTTTAGCTAATGCAGGAGGAGTGACGGTTTCTTATTTTGAATGGTATCAAAATATTCATAAAGAAAAATGGGCTTTAGAAAAAGTCAGAACTAAATTAAAAGAAAAAATGGTTAAAGCTTTCGATGATGTTTGGGCAACACATAAATCAGAAAAAGTAGATCTTAGAACAGCAGCTTATATTATTGCCCTTAAACGCTTAACCTCAAAACCTCACTAAATTTATATTTTTCTGGTATAATTTCACAAATTATTTTATATATAACAATTTATGGAACAAATAATTAGAAGACCAGTTGGTTTAGGAGAATCTGTGAAATTGTCACAACTTCCTACAAGATACAGAACAAGGATGGATAGTGAAGGTGCAGATCGCCAAATTACTCAGAAGGACTTCTATATTGATGAAATTGGCTGCAAAGGTTGCTTAAGTTTGTATCCTTACGATGTACATTCATTTTTAGCTTATCCGGCTAGAGATTTAGGCAAAGCTTTAGATCCAACGGAATCTCGAGCTCGTTGGGAATACATGAATAAAACAAAGAGAGATTTATGGTATAGCTTTTGGTTAGATTTTGAGTTGGAAAAAGAAGTTTTGCAGGATCTTCGTGAGGTAACCCAAAAGAAAGAGCCGTTATTTGGTTTATTGGATATTCCAGTAAAAAACTCAAGCATACAATATTATTCTGTAATGTCGCATACTCAGATTGATATTGGAGAAGGAAGAGTAGCTTTGTGTGGGTATACATGGGGTTTATTGGAAGAGCCACCAGAAGCTAGGTATCATAGGTGGATAAAGGCTGCTGGAAAAGAGTGTGAATATTTAGCTAAAAATCTTGGAGAAGTTCTAACCATACCCAATCTTTCACAAGTTATTGATGAGACTAAATTGAAGTGCATTACATTTGGCGGAAGATTTTAGTTTAGCCTCTCAAGACGTCCCCTTGCGAGGCTAAATGTCTAAGAATTTGTTTAGGATTTTTGAAGAAATAAAGATAGAAATAAAGCCATAAAGGATTCCTCCCAAAATATCTAAAGGATAATGGACTCCCACAAAGATTCTGGAAAACCCTACCCAAAGCATAAGAATAATAAACAATAAAGCATATTTTGATTTGGCAAAAAAAGATGCAAAGGCAACAGCCGCCGCCATTGTGGTATGTTCTGAAGGAAAAGCCGCATCAGGAACATGCTTAATTAAGGGAACTAAATTCAAAGTAACATAAGGACGGGGTTCAAAATAAAAAATATGGGTGATTTTGATCAAGATCTCTGCAATTAATAATCCAATTAATAAGAATAAAAAAGCCTTTCTTTCTTTTAATCCTCCCAAAAGAATTAAAACTAAACTTATAAAAAATGTAATGAAAATTAATTCATTTGCTCCGAAAATAAAAAACCTATCAAGAAGATAGTTCTGATTTCCTAAACTATAAATGGTTAAAAAAAGTTCAGAGTTGCTCGGCAATTTTTACCTCAATAAATTTTGAATATATGGCCAGAAAATAATAGTGCCACTTATTGCTGCTGCCAGCACCACAATAACTGATTGCCCTGCAGCAAAGTCTTTGGCAATCTTTGCTTTCGGATGCTCGGTTGCTACAAATGAATCAACAATTGCTTCGATTGCGCTATTACAAAGTTCAGAAGAGAGTACTATCCCAATAATCAAAATTACCAGGACCCACTCAGTCGATGTGATATTGAAGTAAATTCCTGCAAGTATAACAAAGATAGCCTCTATAATCCCGATTACCCAGTTGGTTTCTGTTCTAATTGCTGAATAAAAACCCTGAAAGGCATATAGAAAAGATCGGCCTAATTTTTTTGGACTCATTTAGCTAGTATAGCAAATTAATATATTTATGGCATAATCTAAAAATAATGAAAAATATTTTGAAAAGCTTCCTCTTTTTATTTCTGTTTGTTTTTTGGGGAGCAATCTATTCTGGTGTGCAAGCTGAGGAAATCACCTCTTTCGATACCGAGATTATTGCACACCAGGATGGCACAATGGATATTACAGAAACAATTGTTTATGATTTTGGCGATGTTTATCTGCATGGAATCTACAGAGATATTCCTCTTGTATCAAGTGTAGGTAATTTATATAGAGTTATTGAAGTAGATTTTAAAAATATTTTAAGAGATGGGAAAGAAGAAAATTATTCTTTGCAAAGTGATTCCAAAACAGCGTCGGTAAAAATCGGAAAGGCTGATGTCACCATAACTGGTCCTCATACCTATACTATTTCTTATCTTGTTAGGAATGGAATTGGCAGCAATTATGAAGATCATGATGAAATTTATTGGAATATTACCGGTAACAATTGGCAGATACCGATTCTTAAAGCCTCTGCTTCGTTATCCACAGATTTTGGAGTTGATTTTAATAAAGATACTTGTTTTACAGGACCTGAAGGATCTACAAACAAAGACTGCTTGTTAAACCAAAAAAACTTAATTGTATCAACTAAAGAATTAAGTGCTTATGAAGGTTTAACCGGGGTTTGGGGTTTTCCAAAGGACACTTTTCCTCCTAGCGTTTTACAAAAAGAATCACCGGAAAAAACTGATACTGAAATAAGCCTCTGGTTAATTTTAGGAATATTTGCCGTTCCTATTTTTTTCAATCTGATTTTAGCTCCAGGACTCTTAATTTGGTATTTTAAAAACAAAAGAAAAGCCAGGTTTGGTGCGCCTTCTGTTAATTTTGACTTTCCCATAGATGATAAAGGAAAGCGAGTAGCTCCTGCAGAAGCTGGTAGTATTGATGCTTATTTTGTTGATCAAAATGATGTTATTGCCACAATCTTTGATTTGGCAATCAGAAAATATATAAAAATAGAACAAATAAAACAGGAAAAAGTTTTAGGAATGTTTGGAGGAGGAGATGATTTTCTTATGATTAAATTGAACAATTACAATGAGGGAACGACGGCTTTTGAATGGGGTCTTTTGCAGTCTTTTTTTAGAAAAGAAGATAAAATTAAAATCAGTTCACTGAAAAAAGATTTTTATTTAACTTTTCAAAGTTTTGAAAAAGATGTTTTTGATTCGCTTATTGAAAGAGGTTTTTATACAAAAAATCCTAAAACTCAAAAAGCTTTATTTTTAACAGGAGCAATATTTTCTATGTTTTTTGGAGGAGTTTTATTGTTTGGCGTTTTGCTCTTATTCTTCTTTAAATTAAATGGCAGAACTGCCAAGGGAGATGAAATAGACTTTAAGATCGATGGATTAAAGATTTTCTTAAAAAATATGAGCAGAGAACATACTTGGTATGCCAAAAATTTAATCACTGTTGAAAAATATATTCCTTATGCAATTGCTTTGGGTTATATCAAAGAATTTATGGATCAGTTAAAAGTAATTTATCCAAACTATCATCCAACCTGGTATTCAGGAAATATAGCTTTTTATTCTGCAATTGATAGTATGAACAGCTCTATGTCCAGCACTTTTACAACTCATGCTCCGTCCTCATCCTCCGGATTTTCAAGTGGAGGATCTTCTGGTGGAGGTGGAGGTGGAGGTGGAGGAGGCAGCTGGTAATTATAAAAGAGAATGTTATATAATCTTTTAAGTCTATGAAAGCAATTATTCCAACAGGTGGTAGGGGCACAAGAATGCAGCCCCTGACATTTTCTTCCAACAAACATTTTCTTCCGATTGCCAATAAGCCTCTAATTTTTTTCCCTATTGAAACTGTGGCTGAAGCAGGGATTAAAGAAGTTGCAATTACTTATGATGCAGCATATTTGGATCAGGCAAAATCAGTTTTGGGTGACGGTTCCCGTTGGGGGTTAAAATTCACATATGTGCTGCAGGAAAAACCTTTGGGACTGGCAAATATTTTTCAAATTTGTGAGGAATATTTAGACGGAGAATCGTTTTTCTTGCATTTAGGAGATAACATTTTTGTTGATGGTATAAAGAAGTTTGTAACGCACTTTGAAAAAAATAAACCTAATGCTTTGGTCCCTATGGTCCATCATGAAGAGAACAGACGTTTAGGAGTTCCTTTTTTTGATAAAAACGGAAGACTAATTCAGTATGTAGAAAAGCCAGAAAACCCTCCTCATGATTTTGCTATTCCAGGATTATATTTTTTTGATAATAATGTTTTTAAATGCTTTAAAGGTGAAGATCAAATCAAGCCTTCCCCAAGAGGAGAGTTGGAAATTAGTGCACCATTTCAGTGGTTAATTGACCATAAATATCAAGTTGACGTTTTGGAATATGAAGGTAAATGGTTGGATCCAGGTAAATTTGATGATTGGATTGAGACAAATCAATACATGGTGGAATATCTGGTCAAAGACAATGAGATAGAAAGTGAATATGGGTCAGATGTTTCAGTTGATGGCAATATCAAAGTTGGGCGGGGTTGTACTATCGAAAGATCAAAAATCAAAGGCCCTGTCATTATTGGTGATAATGTTATTATCCGGGATTCATTTATCGGACCATATTCGGCAATTTCAGACGGATGCGAAATAGAAGGATCTGAGGTTGAAAATAGCGAAATTATGGAAAAAGTTAAAATCAAAAAATTTCCGGGTCTAATTGATTCCAGCTTAATTGGTCCTGAAAGTGAGCTTATAGATGGTGAAAAAGAAAAAAAGACAACAAGTTTCTTTATTGGTGCAAAATCTAAAATTATAGTTTAATATTAAGTTATGCCCAAACTGCTCAAGCTAATTTCTGCCATATTACTTTGTGAAGGAGCAGGTATTTTGGGTTCAGTTTTTACTTTTCCTGCTATCTCATCTTGGTATATTTATTTAAATAAACCCCCTTTTAATCCGCCAAATTATCTTTTTGGACCAGTTTGGACCATTTTATATTTTTTGATGGGTTTAACTTTATATTTACTTTGGACCAAGAAAAAAACAGACAAGGGTATAAGAAATAATGCTTATGTGGCATTTTTTGTTCAGCTTATATTAAATGTTATCTGGTCGCTGGTATTTTTTGGATTACATAACCTTTTAGCAGGATTTTTAATAATTATTATTTTATGGATCGCGATTTTGGAAACAATCAGGCGCATAAATTTGGTTGATAAAACAGCAGCCAACCTTTTATATCCGTACTTGGCTTGGGTTTCTTTTGCAACTATATTAAATTTAAGTATTGTTTTGCTTAACCCATAATTTGGGGTCTTGTTTTTTAAAACTCACTTTTCTACTATCTATACAGACAAAACGTTTTTTCAAAAAATAATTCATGCATAAAGAAAATATAGTAGCAATAGTTGGAGGTGGAGGAAGAGAAGCAGCTGAGGCGGAAAAATATGCTGAAAGCGATCTGGTAGATGGAGTTCTGGTTGTCCCTGGTAATGATGGAATAAAACTGGTAACCAGAGGAAAACTAATTGATAATCCTAAATTTCGTAAAGTTAAAACCACTGATAGTAAATCATTAGTCCAACTTTTTGATCATTATAATGTTGAGTTGGTTGATGTTGCACAAGATGATGCAATAGCAGCAGGGGTTGCAGATGAATCCAGAAACGCTGGGTTTTTGACAATTGGTCCAAGTAGAGCTGCAGGAAAAATTGAATCAGACAAAGCACTTACCAGGTTTATTGGAAGAGTGGTAGGAATAAACCAGCCTGATTTTATGGAATTTGATGATCCTGAATTTGCAATTGGATGTATTAAAACCTGGGAAGAACGAACTCGTTGGATTAAGGCTTCAGGTTTAGCTAAAGGTAAGGGCGCGATGAGGGCTAAAACAAAGGAAGAGGCTTATGATCGGATCCGTTCTTTGGATCAATTCGGTGAAGCAGGTAAGAGATTTTTGATAGAAGAAAACTTAATGAATGATGACGGAACGCCTGGGGAAGAATTTTCCTACTTTGTTTTATGTAATGGTCAGGAATTTACCTATTTAGGGAGTGCCAATGATCATAAACCAATCGGAGACGGTGATACAGGACCTAATACAGGTGGCATGGGTGGAAATAATAATCCCGAAATTGTGAATAAGGAAGTCAGGAAAGAAGTAGAAAAAACATGATTGTCCCAATGCTTGATGCTTTTGCTCAATTGAAAGCTCCTTATATAGGGGTGCTGTATGCTTCTTGCATGAAAATTATCAGAAATGGTGAGCCTATGATTATGAATGTGGAGTTTAATGCCAGGTGGGGTGATCCAGAAGCCCAACTTGTTTTACCAGGGATCAAAAATGATTGGTTCGAGGTAGGAATGCATCTGGCAGAAGGAGGATCTTTAAAAGGATTAAAAATTAAAAGGGATAATTTAAGAAGGGTTGTGGTAGCTATTGCAGCAAATGGTTATCCGGGAGATTATTCCAGGGTAATGGGTAAAAAGATAACAGGAATATATAATGCAGCGGCTAAGCCGGGAGTAAGTTTATATGGAGCAGGGATGATGGATGATGGTAAGGATTATAGAGTTGCAGGTGGCAGGGTAATTCATGTGATGGGAGAAGGAAAGACTCTGCAAAGCGCCAGAAAAAATGCATATGCTGGGGTGCATGAAATTAGCATAGAAGGAGATAATCAAGTGTTTAGGAGTGATATATGAGTAGTATTGAATTAACTCAGGATGAAAAAGGAAAAGCATCCTATACCTTAGGTGATGTTATAGTTTCAACCAGAAATAATTTTCCTGATCCAAGATACAGACCGATTACATATTTAGATACACCTCAATATCATTTATATGGTATCAATCCTGCTCCTTTTTCAGTTTGGGTAACTGCAGACGGTATTGGTACAAAACCTGAACTTGCAGAAAGATTATCTCAATTAAACAGGCCTACTTTTAAAGAAGGAGATGCCAATTATGATTATTTTGACACTTTGGCTTTTGATGTTGCCTCTATGATTAAAGGGGATACTGATAGATTTGGGCATTTTCTGTTAGGTTTCGCAAATGTAGTGGATACCAATACAGCAACAGAAGGAATGATTTCAGCGCTTGCAAGAGGCGCGGCAGCCGCCTGTAACGAGGGGGGGGCTTTGCTTTGTTAAATGGTGAAACAGCAGAACTGAGTTACAGAACTTCAGGGTTTGGTCCATCCCGGGTTAACTGGAATGCAACGGGTTTATATTTGATTAATGAAGCAAAGCTAATTTTGGGTACAGGGTTAAAACCGGGCCAAAAAATAATGGGCTGGAGAGAAAAATCTATCAGATCTAATGGGTTATCTAAAGCCAGGGGAATTTTAGAAGCTGCATATTTATTTAATCAAGGTTATCCTTCAAAAGAGGCTTATTTCCTGGAACACTTGGCCGATCATTTAAAAGAAAAGGGAATGATTTCAAGTAGTATAAACAGAGATTTGATGAGTGACTTTAGAGACGGAAAGACAATTCCGTTTTTAAACGAATTGATGGGACATAATTTTTTAGAACAGGTATTGGTGCCATGGCATGAATTGGATTCTAAGATTGTGGAGGAGGTGTTAAGACCATCTAATCTTTATGGAAGAGTTATGTATGATGCTTTGGGTGGAATTGATGGTGAGAAGGAAGTTAATATTATCAGTGCAGCTCATATTAGTGGTGGAGGTATTCCTGAAAAAGTTAAAAGAATGCTTGAAGTAAAAAAGTTGGGGGCACATATAGAACCGGTATTTGAAGATCCAAAAGCTGTAAGTATGTTAATGGAACTGGCTGAAAAACATTTGCCGGAAGAACAATCTAAAAAAATGATTGATCAAAGGAGGGCTTGTGAGCAATGGAACAGAGGATTGGGGTTCGTGGCTGTCGTTGAAAATAACGAAGACGCAGACAGATTAACGGTGATAGGTTCTAAATACGGAGTAGAAATTGCCCAGGTTGGAGAAATACTTCCAGATCCTAAAATTGAGTGGCGTGGTCATACCTGGACTTATTAAATTAATCCTATAGCTTTTATTTTAGGCCAATTTCTTATATAATTCCCTGCATATGTCAGATTTTTTGCCACGGTTTACTTTTGAGGACGTTCCCGATCATTGGGAAATTCCTGAAAAATTCAAAGATGGTTGGGTTCTGGCAGTGAACGCCCAAAACGGTTTCCTTTCTGTTCTTGTACCTGCGCACAAAGAAGGATGCTATATTATAGAAGAACAATATGCAGAGTATTTATTTAGCAGCTCCGGTAAACCCTTCGCCATCTTGGATCATACAGGATTAAAAAGTGTTGTTAAAGCAGGTGATTTAAAAACAACTTATACATTTTATGGAAATATGGATTATCCGTCATCAAAATATGCATTAAGGGTTGAAGGAAATTTTGATATATGTATTGAAAGTGAGAGCGGGGGTGAAAGTGTTAATGTAGACGTACCTGTACCGGATGATTTAATCGATACAAGCGGGATTTCGGCATTGGTAGATTATCAGAATGAATTAATATGTGGTTTGGAATTAGGGCGTTGTTTCAGTGCAAAAACAACCGATGGTCAGATATTTGCTCCTTCAATTGGTGCGGCCTGGTATCATAATGGCTGGTTACCTGATGATCAGTTCAAAATACTGGATTTAAGAAACCTTAACTATTATCCGCAGGGAAAATATAGAAGGCTTGATATTTTTGCTCCTGCAGGCATGATCTTAGCTCCACTAGACTTAAGTGACTGTTTAGATAATAGATTATTTTTGGCTAAATATACATATAAAGGTAACGAGCTTTCTTTATCCCAGCATTCATTAGAAGACAAAATCGTAAAAACCCTGACAGCTCCCAAAAAATTGGATATGAAACCCATTATAGAATGTATGTTTGACCGTCCTACACAATTTGAAATGTTGGCTCCGAATTTTGTACCAAAATGGGTAGATATAGGAAAGCATACCGGTTTAAAATTGTCTTATGAGTTTTGCGATCCTGATAACTATCAGGAATAATTCTTTTCCTTTTTACAAAGATATAAAATTAAGTTACAATAAATTTTTGCAAAACAAATATGTTAGCTGAAATTTCTACAAAACAAAAAACATTAGTAATGCTTGGGGTGCTTTTAGCCATTTTTTTGGCAGCTTTGGATGGAACCATTGTGGGAACTGCCATGCCCACCATTGCTAAAGAACTGGGTGGCCTGAATCACATTTCCTGGGTATTTACTGCCTATATGTTGGCTTCTACTGTAACAGTTCCAATTTATGGAAAACTCTCCGATATTTATGGCAGAAAATGGTTTTTCTTTTCCGGAATCATAATTTTTATGATCGGTTCTGTTCTTTCCGGTTTGTCACAGGATATGATTCAGCTGATAATTTTCAGAAGTTTGCAAGGGATAGGTGGTGGAGCAATTATGGCTAATGCTTTTGCCATAGTTGGTGATATTTTTACACCACGCGAGCGCGGAAAATGGCAAGGGGTATTGGGAGCAACTTTTGGGCTTGCTTCAATTGTTGGGCCGATTTTGGGAGGAATAATTACTGATAGTTTTTCCTGGAGATGGAATTTTTATATTAATATTCCTGTGGGTATCTTGGCTCTTTTGGCAATTGGTTTATTTATTCCTAAAATTACCCTTTCGATTAGAGAATGTTCAATTGATTTTTTAGGTGCCATAACTTTGGCTCTAGGTTTAATTACTCTTTTATTGGGAGTGGTTTGGGGAGGCACAGAATATCCTTGGCAATCCGTGCAAATCATAGGTCTTTTAATATCCGCGTTAATCTTGTTATTAAGTTTCTGTTTTATCGAAAAGTCGGCAAAAGAACCGATTATTCCCATGCATCTTTTTAAAAATTCAATTTTTTCGGTTTCTATTATTTCCTCATTTTTTTTCGGAGCGGGAATGTTCGGCGCAGCTTTATATATCCCTTTGTTTGCACAGGGGGCAATGGGTATAACTGCCACAAACTCAGGATCTTTGATGACACCAATGGTGATTATGCAGGTGCTCACAAATATTATCGGAGGAAGGATTGTTTCAGGTACTGGCAAGTATAAAATTGTGACTGTTTCAGGCCTTGCTGTTGCCACTATCGGGATGTTTTTGCTCTCACAAATGAGTACTGCAACCTCTCAATTTGATCTTACCTTCAGAATGATTTTCTTAGGGATGGGAATGGGTGCAGCCATGCCTGTTTTTACTGTTATAGTCCAGAATGCTTTTGAACACAGTAAATTAGGGGTGGTTACCTCATCAATACAACTTTTCAGAAGTATAGGAGGGACTATTGGAATCGCAATTTTAGGAAGCTTATTTAATTCTGGGTTAGCTAAAGATTTAACTTCAATGCCAAAAAATATAGCTTTTGCTAATTCCCTTTCACCAGTTTTTCTAACTGCAGCTAGTTTTGTGGGAGTTGGCTTTATTGCTTCGCTTTTCCTAAAAGAAATTCCGCTTAGAGTATCCCACAAAGAAGAACCATTACTTGAAAAAATTGGTCAGGAATTGGATACCGAATATGGGCAAGCCCAAGCAAAAGATCAACCTGACTTGATAGATTAATTTTCTGTCTTGATTTAACCCATAGTCACATATATAATTCTACCTGATGACTATAGAAAAAAGATATAAACCATATTTTTTTGCAGAAGTTGAAACATCTGTGCTTGAACCTGGATTTGAGACTAAAGTTACTCATACAGATGATCCCACAAAAATAAAAATTCTTACCCCTAATGTTGTTGAGGTTAAAATAGATGAGTGGAATGGAATCAAGAAACAACTTTACACAAGAGAAGATATCAATTTTTCCGGTAGAACTTTTTGGGGTTCACTGATCGGTAGGCAAACTGATTACGGTTGGGTTAAAGGGACTGATGAAGAAGATGCTGAATTTGCAGAACTTGAAAAAGAAATTATTCTGCATCCAACTGTCGGTCATAGTTTTTTGGCAAACATTGGGGATTCAAAGGAAGGGATTAACCAGGATTTACTCAAACAGGAGGGGTGGAGAGTAGAAAAAAAACAAGGAAGACGGAATGTCTCTTTTGTGACAACAAATGCCAGGTGGACTAAAGTAACTATAGAAGAAGGTATAAACCCCAGGGTTTATAATGCGAGTCCTGATTTACACGCCAATATAGACGAAGGACCTTATAAAGATCGAAAAATTACTCTGCAACTTGGTCATTTAAAAGCAATTGACGAATATGCTGAGGCATTCAAAAAATTGGGTTATAGAAGCCGCGAAAGAATGGCACGGTCGGAAAGGTTGCCTGACAGATGGTCAGAGGATGACTCTTTGATTTATTGGCCATTCATCTTAGGTGGAATGGTGGCACTAGGATTTTTTGACGATAGGAATGTATTAAATGAAAATCAGGTTAATTCCGTAATGGAGCATGCGGCCTCCAAAGGATTAGATATAGAAGCACCTGTATTGGATATAGAATTGGGAAGAGAAGATTTTGGACCTAATACTAGCTTAGATATTGGTGTTGGTTCAGACAACAATTTTAGTAGTAATGACAGTGGTTATGATGGTGGCGGATACGACGGTGGTGATATGGGTGGCGGTGGTGATATGGGTGGCGGTGGAGGTGATTAAAAATGAGTACAAATAAATTAAAAATAGAAGATATTAAGATAGGTAAAGGTGAGGAAGTAAAAGGTGGGGATTATATTTCCATTCATTATCTGGGAACCTTGGAAGATGGAACTAAATTTGATAGTTCTTATGATAGAGGCGCTCCCTTTCAAACCAGGATTGGGGTAGGACAAGTTATAGAAGGTTGGGATATGGGAGTAATTGGTATGAAAAAAGGTGGAAAGAGAAAACTTACTATTCCGTCTGAGTTAGCTTATGGTGAAGCAGGTGCAGGGGCAATTATTCCTCCCAATGCCACATTGATTTTTGAAGTAGAGTTAATGGGTATTGAATAATCTCACGTCCGGTGTAAGAATAGATTTATGATCGCTTTGGATTTTGCCCAAGCAAAAACAACACACCTTATTTGGCTAACCAAGCTCCAATCTTATTTAGATGGAAAAGATGGTTTAACAGAAGACCAAATAATTTCTCCTCATAGTTGTGATTTAGGTAAGTGGCTTGATACTGAAGGGAAAATGAAATATAGCGGTTTGGTAGAGATGCAGGAACTGGAAAAAGCACATGATGATTTACATGCAACTGGAGCAATGATTATAAAATTTAATGATGCAAAAGATGAAGCCATGGTCCAAAAATATTTTCTGGATTTAATTGCTATTTCCCAAAAAGTACTATCTTCACTAGATATTTTAGAGCGAAAAATTAGTCAGCCTCAGTAACTTATCCCCAGTTGCCTTTTTACTCAAAATTTAGCATGATGTAAAGAAGGATTATATTAATCATGCCCAATAACAAGTCTGCCGTAGAATCTCTCGCAACTCAGAATATTGTTGCTATTAATTTGTTTAATAATCTTCCTCAAAAAATTTTTTATAAAGATAAAGATTTAAATTATGTCCTCTGTAATGAAAATTATGCCAAAGATTTAAAAATTAAAGCCTCAGAAATTTCCGGAAAATCTGATTTTGATTTTTACCCGAAAGAATTGGCAGAAAAATATAGGGCTGATGATAAGCTAGTTTTAAAATCCGGTGAAAAGAAGGAGGTTGAAGAAGCATATGAAGTTGAGGGTCAAAAATATTGGGTGCAGACTGTTAAAGTGCCGATTAAAGAAAAAGGACAAACGATAGGTATATTGGGAATATTTTGGGATATAACTGAGCGCAAAAAAACTGGGTTGGAATTGCTATTCCGTGATGAAATAATAAAGAATTTGGCTGAAGGAATTTATTTGATTAGAGCCTCTGACGGAACTATCGTTTATACCAATCCGAAATTTGAGAAAATGTTTGGTTTCAATTCAGGCGAAATGATCGGAAAACCTGCCTCGATTGTTAATGCGCCGACTGATAAAAAACCGGAAGAAACCGCCAAAGAGATTATGGGAATTTTGGCAAAAACGGGTGAATGGCACGGAGAAGTAAACAATGTTAAAAAAGACGGAACTCCTTTTTGGTGTTATGCCAATGTTTCAGTTTTTGATCATTCGGAATATGGAAAAGTTTTAGTTGCAGTTCATACTGATATAACTGAACGGAAAAAAGCGGAAGAGCAAGCTAAGGAAGCCTTTGATGCTCAGGAAAAAATGAATAAATTAATGGTAGGACGTGAGCTCAAAATGATTGAATTAAAGGAAAGGGTAAAAGAATTAGAAGGAGGTATGAATTTAAAAAATAAAATAGAAAATCTTTCATGGAAAGATAAGTTTAGAGAAGGGGAGAATATTGAAGAAATTTTTGTGACAAAGATTAAAGGACTGTATTTTGATCAAATTAACCAATCAAAATTAGCGGACGAAATAAAAGAAGAATGTAAAAAATTACTACAAGTATTAATTGATGATAGCACGCGTCATTTGGCTTTTTTAAAGCAAATGGAGAAGGAACAGACAAATGGATAATAAAGATATTTTAATCAAAATGTTTGAAGATTTGTATGGTTTGGAAAAAGAAGCGAGAGATTTATATGATGAATTTTTAGAAACTTTAGATAATCCAGAGGAGGCGGAAATTTTGGCTTCAATTAGGGATGATGAAATTAGACATATGGAGATAGTCCAAAAATTAAAAGAGCTTATAATCAATGAAAATTAGAACAAAAATATTTCTAGCTGTTTTTTTAGGAATAATCCCGGTACTTATTATTGGGATTGCCTCAATTATTGCTTTAGATGCAATGGATAAGCGGGTTAGTGCAGAAAGCACACAGAATATACAAAACCTGAGTAATACTGTCAGTCTAAATAGTATAGCCCAGTTCACTAGATATTATGATGAAGTTTTAACTCAATCTGCCAGGAATTATGCTTTTACCGGGGATAAAAAATGGAAGGATAGATATTTACAGATATCTCCTGAATTAGATAATCAAATTCAACAAGCATTAGAACTTGGAGATAACGAAGATAAAAGAATGTTTGCATCAATTGACTTAGCGAATCTGGCGCTGGTTAATATGGAAACTAAAGCCATAGATTTGGTTGATAATGGTAAAAAAACAGAGGCTGTTAAAATTTTAGATGGAGAAGAATATTCAACACAAAAGGAAATTTATAAGAATGGTTTAACCAGTTATATTGAAAAACAGGGTAGACATTATGATGATGTTTTAATTGTTTCAACAGATAATCTAAATAATAATTTTCTATATATTCAGCATGCTTTAGACATGGGGATATTTTATACAAGCATTGCGGTAATTATTACTGTTTTGATAGCCGTGATTTTAGCCATTATTATTGCACGTTTAATCGTTAGACCTGTTGATAGCTTAAGCGAGGCAACTAAGCAAATTATTGCAGGTAATTTACAAGTAAAAGTAAATATAAAATCAAACGATGAAATCGGAGAATTAGCAAAAAACTTTAATGAAATGTCAACTCAACTTCAAAGTGCAAAAGAAAATATTGAAAGTAGAGTTATAAATAGAACTAAAGAGCTGGAAAAAACAAATAACTATATGGTTGGTAGGGAGCTTAAAATGATTGAGCTGAAAAAGAAGATTATGGAAATGGAGAGTAAAAAATGAAAATCAGGACAAGGATATTAATTAATTTTTTAGTGGTTTTTGTGATTATCGTGACTATTGTTACTTTGGTTACTGTTGAGTTAAATACAAGAGCTATTAGGGCTACTTATTTAAATAATATTCAAGGTGTTTCTGAAATGCGTGATGATGAGATAAGAAGATTTATTCAAGATCAAAAGACTATAATTATAATTATTAGCCAGGAGGATGGTTTTCAGGAATTTCTACAGTCAGGTCAAATAAGGTCTGAATATGCAACAAGTGCTCAACAATTACTCGGTGCTTATTTGAAGGAGGATAGTATTTTTAATGAAATTTTTTTATTAGATAATAAAGGTAAGGTTGTTTTGTCTACTGATAAAACACAGGTAGGCGAAGATAAAAATAACGATCCTTACTTTGTTAATGGTTTAAAAGGCCCTTATATTAAGGATATTTACTTATCATCAACAACTAATAAGATTGGATATGCATTATCAGCTCCGATTATTGATAGTAAAACAGGGAAAACATTAGGTGTGGTTGTTGCAAGGGTTAAGCCAGATGGGCTTTTTAATTTATTGGAAGATAGGTCAGGATTAGGACAAACCGGCGAAACGTTTTTAATTAATAAAGACAGGATGTTTTTGACTCCGTCACTTTTTAAAGGCAGTGATGTTATTTTAAAGGAAAAAGTGGAAACACAAAATGCTAAGGATTGTTTTAATCCTGAAGAAATAGCCAAATATAAAGATGCGCCTATTGGAAATCATTTGAATATGCCTCAACTTAAACAATATGTTGACTACCGGGGTGTAAACATTTATGGGACTCACAGTTATATTCAGGAATCAGGTTGGTGCTTGATTGCTAAAATTGACCAATCTGAAGTTTCTGATCCTGTGAGACAGCAAATAATTTTTCATGTTGCAGCCAATATTATCGGAGGACTAATTTTTATTATTGTTGCCTTTTTGGTATCTCGTAGTATTACTAAACCGCTTGAAGAGCTGCATGAAGGTACAGAAGTTATTGAAAAAGGAAATTTAGATTATAAGGTTGGTACAGATACCCGGGATGAGGTGGGGCAATTATCAAGATCATTTGATGTAATGGTGGCCTCTATTAAACAATCTAGGATAGAAGTTGATAAACGGGTTGAAGAACAAACAAAAGAACTAGTCGAAAGAAGCCGTGCTATGGAAGAACAAAGAGCAGCAATTTTAAATATTTTAGAAGATGTGGAAGATGAAAAAAATAAAACTGCTGTAGAAAGAGATAGGATGGATGCGATTTTGCATAGTATTGGAGATGGGGTATTTGTGGTAGATAAGAATCTGTCTATTATTCTGATTAACGATGTAGCGTTAAAAATGTGTGGTCATGAAATCAAAGACGCTGTGGGTAAAAATTACAATGAGGTTTTAAGGTTTGTATATGAGGCAAAACCGGATACCATCAATGATAAATTTATTAAAGATGCGATGGCTACCGGAAAGGTACAGGAAATGGCAAATCACACAATGTTGGAGTGTAGCGAGGGTAGGAAAATTGCTGTTGCCGATTCGGCAGCACCCCTAAAAGATAAAAATGGGGTAGTTGTAGGTTGTGTAGTTGTTTTTCGGGATGTATCAAAAGAAAGACAAATAGATCGGATGAAGACTGAGTTTATCTCGCTTGCTTCCCATCAGCTCCGGACTCCACTCTCTGCAATTAAATGGTTTGTGGAATTATTAGGGGATACAAAGCTTGACGCAGAACAAAAAGATTTCAGTAAAAATATTGCCATGTCTACTGAAAGAATGATAGAACTTGTAAATGCATTGCTTAATGTTTCCCGCATTGAATCAGGAAGAATTGTTATTGCACCAACACCCACAAATATAGGAGATCTATTAAAAGGAATGATAAAAGAACTTCAACAGAAAATAGATGAAAGGAAGCAGGTCTTAAATACCGATATTGCAGAAAATTTATCCAAAATCAATATTGATCCTGCTCTGATCAGACAGGTTTATATGAATCTTTTAACAAATGCGATTAAGTACACTCCTGTTAAAGGAAAGATTTCGGTTAAGATCTTTGTAAAAGATACAGATGTAATATCACAAATCACTGATACAGGGATAGGAATTCCTGAAGAAGATAAAAATAAAGTATTTACTAAATTTTACAGAAGTGCCGATGCAGTTAAGATTGAACCTAACGGTAATGGTTTAGGTCTTTATTTAGCTATCGCAATAGTCGAATCTTCCGGAGGAAAGATGTGGTTTGAAAGTAAAGTTGGGCAAGGAACGAGTTTCTTCTTTTCCTTACCACTTTCAGGATCAAAACCAAAAAAAGGTGAAGTCTCACTTGACAGCTAAGCTAAATATGTACAGAATAAAGATGCTATGAAAAAGATTCTTGTTGTTGATGATGAAAGATCTGTTGTAGAAGTTCTAACCAAAAAATTGATCAGTGAAGGTTATGAAGTTGGGGTTGCATACGATGGTCAAGAAGCTTTGGATAAAATTGCCAAGGAAAAGTTTGATTTAGTTCTTTTGGATATAATCATGCCTGTTTTAGATGGAATGAGTGTCTTAAAAAGATTAAAAGAATCAGAGGAAACTAAAAATATTCCTGTTATTGTTTTAACTAACTTGCAGGATGACGATAAAATTCTTCAGGTTGTTATTGCAGGTCAATCAGATTATCTTATTAAAGCAAATTACAGCTTGGAAGATCTTGTGGAAGCTGTCAGGAAAAAAATCCCTTAAAATGGCCAAAGTTCTAGTTGTGGAAGATGATCAATTTTTAACCAGTGCTTACCGTGTCAAGCTAGCAAAGGCGGGTTTTGAAATCATTGTTGCTGCTGATGGAGAGGAAGCATTAAGCGTTTTAGCTAAGGATATTCCCGACGTAATCTTACTGGATTTGGTATTACCTAAAAAAGATGGTTTTGAAGTATTAAAAGAAATCAGGGCTAATGAAAAACTCAAAAGCATTCCTGTTTTAATAGCATCAAATTTGGGGCAGAAAGAAGATATCGATCGCGGTAAAAGTTTGGGGGCAACAGATTATATTGTTAAAAGTGACATGACTTTGGACGATTTAGTGAATAAAATAAATAGTCTGATTAAGGAAACTTGACAGATTATTTATTTTGTGTTTATCATTAATTAATGTCCAATATTGCAACAGATTTAAAAAATGCACTTTCCTCTGTAGTATCCGGTGTTGGTGATGTTTATGGAACCGTCCGCGATGTTGCAAAAGAAACTGTAGTGACTACTTTAAAAGCCGGAGGAGAAGTTGTTACCACTACTGAAGAAACTATTGCAGATGTAGTATCTGAAGGAGTTAAAGCAACTTCTGATACCGGTGTATCACTAGTGCAATCAGTGACAGGACTTGTTTCCGGAGTTATTGAAGGGGTAAAGGAAGCAGGATTGAATTTGGAAGAAGCTACAATAGCTGCAGCTGAAGGAGCTATTAAGGGAACAAAGGAAGTAGGTGGGGATGTTGGGGAAACTGCAGTGGCAACAGTTGACGGAGCAATTAAGGCTGCAGGTGAAATAGGTGAAGATTCAGGCAATTTGGCTAAAGATGCAGTTATCGGTGTTTTGAAAGCAGCTGATGAAATCGGGTCTGAAACCGGAACTTTAGCTAGAAAAGCGCTTTTGAATGCTGCAGCATTACCTCATGATGTAATTGATGCTCTTCTGACAGGCAAAACAGAGTAATTATTCTTACTGAATTCTCATTTTTTTTATGATACGATAAATGCATATCTCAAAAGGGGGTGATAGTTGTGGATAAAAACAATACTCTTGAGGAAGAAAGAAAATTAGCACTTCATTATATTGTGCCTGTAGTAGAGATAGCCAGAGAATCGTTTTTGATCTTGGATTCTGATCTTAAAGTTCTTGAAGCAACCCCCTTTTTCTATAAGACTTTTAAAGTAACAATTGAAGAAACGGTAAATAAATTTCTCTATGATTTAGGAAATAAACAATGGGATATTCCGAGACTTAGAAAATTATTGGAAGAAATTTTACCCGAACAGAAACTTGTGAATGATTATGAGGTTGAACATAATTTTCCGGAGATCGGACAGAAAACAATGTTGCTTAATGCCAGGCAGATAGACTCATTACAGCTTATTGTGTTGGTAATTGAAGATATTACAGAAAAAAAAGAATTGGAGAATAAACTCAAACAATATACTCAAAATCTTGAGGAGAAAGTGACTGAAAGGACTAAAGAAATTCATTCCCAAATGAAAGATACAGAGAAAATGAATAGTTTTATGGTCAACCGTGAAGTAAAAATGGCTGAGTTAAAACAAGAAAATAAAAAGCTTAAGGAGTCTAATGAGTAAAATGAGGATCTCCACCTTCACTAAGTTTTTTATTTCCGCTGCTTTGGTGGTTATCTTCTTAGCTCTATGTTTAACATTAGCGCTCAGATGGGTCATTGAGAATTCATTTATGACCCATACAAAAAAAACTACAGGTAATCTTATTATTCAACACATAGAGAATCTAACTCCGGATGACTTTTCATTTGATGATCCTCAGCAAACTAAAGCAACTTTCACTAAATTTTATGAGCATATAAAAAATCCGGATATAATCCGAATTAAGGTTTGGGATACGAGTGGTAGGGTTATTTTTTCTAATGATGAAACAATTATCGGAAAAACTTTTTCGGAAGATAAAGAATATCAACAATCGTTGCAGGGAAATATAGTCACAAAAGACGCAACACCGCAAAAATCAAAGGCTGTGTATGAAGAAGTTTACTGGGAAGCGATGGAGGTGTATGTTCCGATTACTTTTAATGGGTTAAAATCACCGTCAGGGGTAATAGAAATTTATGAAAATGTAGCATTAGAAGAAAGTATTTTAGCACAAATCGGAGTAGTTCAAATAATTTCAACAACAGTATTTGTTTTAGCAGCTTTTATACTATTTTATGTGTTGTTTAAATTAATTATCAATAAACCATTGGATAAACTGATTAAAGCCACAAAGCAATTTGAAACAGGGGATTTGTCTTCAAGGGTGCAGATTGAATCCTATGATGAAATAGGCAGGCTTGGGTTTGCTTTTAATACTATGGCTTCAAGGCTACAGGAATATTATTTGCACCTGGAGGAAAAAGTAATACAAAGGACAAAAGATCTGCAAAAGGCAGAGAGCTATTATCATCTACTTTTTGATAATGCTCCTATCGGAATTGGTTTGGCAGATATAAAAGGAAATGTGATTTCCAGCAATATTGCAATACAAAAGTTTGTAGGTTATTCAAAAGAAGAATTAAAAAATATTAATTTAGCAGATACTTATGAAAATCCTGAAGACAGAAAAAAAATTATGGAAATTTTACAAAAGACGAATAAAATAGTAGGTCAGCAAGTTCGCTTAAAGCGCAAAGATGGTAAGGTGGTTGATGGTCTTCTTTCGGTTACTAAATTTTATGCTGATGGGAAAGAATTGATCCAATCGACAATAGAAGATATAACGGCTCAAAAAATGGCGGAACGGGAATTGGCAAAGCATGCTGTTGAGCTTGAAAAAACCAAAATTGCTGTTTTAAATCTTTTGGAGGACTTAAAAGTTGCAAAATTAGAAGTTGAAAATGCGAAGATAAAGGATGATGCTATACTCGAGAATATCGGTGAGGGTCTGGTGGTTACTGACCTGAATGGTAAGATCACATTAATTAACAAAGCAGCAGCTTTAATGTTGGGTTGGGAGGTCAAAGATCTTCTTGGGAAAGAATTGGAAAAGGTAGTTACATTAGAAGATGAGAAAGGTGAGTTAGTTACAGGTGATAAAAGACCATGTAAAATAGTTATAAACAGTTACAAAGCTTCATCATGTTCTATTGTCAAAGCAAATTATTTTGTCAGAAAAGATCAGACCACATTTCCTGTAGCTCTAATTGCCGCTCCTATTCTTTTAAATCATAAAGTTGTTGGTGTAGTTGAAATATTCCGTGATATAACCCGTGAAAAAGAAATCGACCGGGAAAAATCTGAATTTTTGTCTATTGCTGCCCATCAGTTAAGAACTCCACTGGGCAGTATGCGCTGGAGTTTTGAAATGCTTTTAAATGGGGATTTTGGCGAGCTTCCAAAAGATATTAAAAAGATGTTATCCACAATATATGAAAGCAACCAGGGGATGATTAGCTTGGTAAACGATTTGCTCGATGTGTCGAGAATTGAACAGGGTAGAATTTCAAATAATCCGAAACCAACAAATATTTCTGATGTGGTTAAATCAGTGATTGATCAGATGCAAATTGACGCAAATAATAAAGAAGTAACAATAAATCTTCTTGAAAAGAAAGAAAAAGTGCCGCAATTAATGCTTGATCCTTTGCACCTCCAACAGGCAATTAGTAATCTTGTTTCCAATGCCATTAAATATAATGTTGCTCACGGGAAAGTTGATATATTTTTTGAAAAATTAGCAAATTCAATAAAAATAAGTATTACAAATACAGGAAAAAGTATTCCTACTGATGAGCAACACCGGTTATTTACCAAATTTTTCCGTGGCCGAGACGCCGTTAAAAGCGAAGCTTATGGCACGGGTCTGGGTCTTTTTGTGGTAAAATTTTATGTGGAGTCATGGGGTGGAAAAGTTTGGGTAAAAAGTCCGTCATTGGGAGACAATCAGGGCACAACGTTTTTTGTTGAACTTCCGCTCAAGCCAAATAACTTAAAATAAAAATGGATAAAAAATATATTATTGTGGCAGAGGATGATAAATATTATGCCAACCTTTTTAAAATTAAGCTGCTAAAAGGAGGCTATGAAACTTTAATAGTTGGGAATGGTGAAACAGCTTTGGTTGCCGTGAGACAGAAAAAACCGGACTTACTGCTTTTAGATTTAGTCATGCCCATTAAGGATGGTTTTGAGGTATTAGAAGAGTTAAGAGCTGATGCAAATCTTAAAGACTTAAAAGTGATTGTTCTATCAAATCTCGGACAAGAGGAAGATGTAAAAAAAGCGAATAAAATGGGGGTATTGGGCTATTTTGTTAAATCAGATATTTCTCTTGTAGAAATGATGGAAAAGATAAAAAATATATTTAAGCACCTTTAGTTAAATTCTTTTCATTTTACCCGTAATCTGCTAGCACTATTTTAGTATGCTTTATTCTGATGATTCCTTGTATAAAATGCTTGCAGAGTTGGGTGTAATTGATCAGAAGCAATTAGATGAGGTGCGCAATGCCTCTTTAAATAAAAAAATTCCCTTAGTAAAACTTTTGGTTGATAGGGATTTAATTAGTGATGAAAATCTCGGAAAAGTAATTGCAGATATGATTAAAGTGCCTTTTGTGAAGCTATCTGAAAGGGCGATCCCCCCGGAAATTCTACAAATTATTCCTGAGAATATGGCTTTGAAACAAAGGATTATCGCTTTTGAAACTGATAAAACAGGTCTAAAGCTGGCTATGGCTGATCCTTCGAATGAAGATATCATTCAAACTGTTTCTCAAAAAGCAGGGGTGTCTGTTCACCCATATTTTGCAACAGACCGTGATTTAGATAAAGCTCTTGAGTTGTATAGAAAAAGCCTCCAAAAAGATTTTGATTCAATGATTGCAGAAAGCATCAGTGAAGCAAAAATTGCCACTACCTCCCAGGCAGCGGAAACACCAATTGCCAAGATTATTGATACTCTTATTGATCACGCTTATTCACAGCGCGCTTCGGACGTACATATTGAGCCTAAAGAAGAAGGAAGTGTTGTCCGGTTTAGGGTGGATGGTGTTTTGCACGACGTTTTAAATTTGCCTTTAACTTTGCATGATAAAATCGTTTCCCGTATCAAAGTATTAAGTAAACTGAGAATTGATGAACATTTAAGTGCTCAAGACGGCAAAATGCAGAAAAAAATGCCGGATGAGACGTTGGATATCCGCGTTTCAATAGTGCCGACAGTGAATGGGGAGAAGACTGTTATGCGTCTTTTGTCCTCGAAGTCAAGACAATTTGGGCTGTTGGATTTGGGTATGAATGATAAAGATGTAGCAAAAGTAAAAAATGGTTTTATGAAGCCATTTGGAATGGTTTTATCAACCGGTCCTACTGGTTGTGGTAAAACCACAACGATTTATGCAGTTTTAAAAATTATTAATAGTAGAGAAAAAAATATAGCCACAATTGAAGATCCTGTGGAATATGAAATTGAGGGAATTAACCAAATTCAGGTAAATCCCAAGACTAACTTGACTTTTGCAGAAGGTTTGAAGTCTATTATGAGACAGGATCCTGATATCATGTTCGTCGGAGAAATCCGTGATGATGAGACAGCTGGGATTGCTATAAATTCTGCTATGACCGGACATTTGGTTTTGTCGACGTTACATACCAATGATGCTGCAACCTCCCTGCCCCGTTTTATAGAAATGGGAGTTGAACCGTTTTTAGTATCCAGCACCGTAAATGTTATTATTGCCCAAAGACTAGTCAGAAGGCTTTGTGAGAAATGTAGGTACTCAGTTTCAGCTGATGCTCTAAAACTTCAAAAAGAGATTGGTGATGTAATGTTCGCTAAACATTTTGATAAAAAGACAGAAGTAAGACTTTATATGAGTAAAGGCTGTCCTGTCTGTCATAATACCGGTTATGTAGGCCGGGTAGGAATTTTTGAAGTATTAGAGGTGACAGATAGCGTTAAGGAATTAATTGTGGCAAAAGCTGATTCTGATGTAATTTCAAAAAAAGCTGAGAGTGAAGGAATGACTACCATGATGGATGACGGGATTGAGAAAGCTATCACAGGAGTTACCAGCATAGAGGAGGTTGTTAGAGCAACAAAGGAATAAATTTTTATATGAGTCTAAATCTGTCCAGCCAAGAAAGGCTTAATCTTATAAGTAATTTAGGAACAATGTTGGGAGCAGGCATTCCTATTTTGGATGCTGTTGATTCAGCTTTAAAGGAAGCAAAAGGAAACCCTAAAAAAATCCTGGAAAAATTAAGAGAAGATTTAAAAGAAGGTAAAACAATTGCAGAATCTTTCGAGAATTCTCCTGACGCTTTTGATCCAATTACCGTCAGTCTTATTAAAGCTGCTGAAGAATCAGGAACTTTGGACACCACCTTAAAGGATTTGGTAATTAGCTTTAAAAAAGAAATGGAATTTTCAGATAAAGTAAAGGCTGCGTTGGCTTACCCCGGTTTAGTAGTGGTGGTCTTTTTGGGTGTGTTACTTTTGGTTTTAGGATATGTTATTCCCAGAATTGCAGTAGTGTTTAGCAGGTTAAATGTTTCTCTGCCCCTGCCTACTCAAGTTTTGATTTTCTTTTCCAACCTGTTACTACAATACACAATCTATGTTGCAGGAGCAGCTATTCTAGTTATTATATTGGCGGTTTATCTTTATAACACAAGAAGAAAGGAATTAATTAATTTTTTCTATTCATTCCCACTTCTTTCAGGCCTAGCCTTAGAAATTGATTTTGCCCGTTTTACACACAGCCTGTCTCTCCTTCTGGGTGCAGGAATTCCGATTACAGAATCCTTAGAGCTTTGCCGGTTTGTGGTTAATAGACGTGACGTTGAGACTTTAATTAAAAATTGTAAGGTTGCGGTTGATGCAGGTAAGAAATTGTCAGACGGATTTGCAGAAGATAAAAAACACCTGATTCCAGAAACAATGATGAGGATAACTGAGGCAGGAGAAAAAAGCGGAACTTTGGAAAAATCAATGCAGGAATTATCTGATTATTTTGAAACAAGGGTGGCAAATGCGCTAAAGAATTTTACAACTTTACTTGAACCAATATTACTGGTAATAATAGGAATTTTTGTAGGAGGCTTAATGCTTTCAATTGTGTCTCCTATTTATCAGCTCATCGGTCAGATAAAGGGAAGGTAAGTTATGAAAAAATCATTCGGGTTTACCTTGGTAGAGATACTTTTGGTAATGGGTTTGTTTGCAATTTTAGCCTCGTTTATTACTATTAATTTAATCCGTCCTCAAACAAAAGCATCGGTTGAAGCTTCCATCAACACGTTGGCTGCTGATTTAAAAGAAGCTCAGTTAAAATCAATGATCGGGGATAGTGAGGGACAAACAACTGCTCAGAGTTATGGAATTTTTTTTACCTCCAATAGTTACACTATTTTTAGAGGTACTACTTATAATTCAGGAGACACCAGTAATTTTATTATAAATCTGGATACCTCGGAAAATTTAGTAGATACTTTTTCAGGGCATCTGGTTGTATTCGAAAGGAGAAGTGGTGAAGTTGTAAGTTTTGTGAATGGTTCAAACACCATAACCATTTCTGATAATGGGGGAAATTCAAAAACAATTACCGTAAATAATTTAGGTGTTATATCTGTGAATTAATGCAAAAAGGACAATCTTTAATTGAATTACTTATCGCAATAGCTTTGGCTGCCGTAATTATTCCGGGAATTTTGAGCGGCTTAATCGCATCCCGCGAAGGAAAGGCGCAAGAGGGGCAACGGTTGCAGGCTTTAACTTATTTAAAAGAGGAGGAAGAAGCTGTCAGATCTGTTAGGGAAGCAGGATGGAGTAATATTGCTTCTAATAATACCTATCATCCTGTACAAGGTGCAACTTCCTGGAGTTTAGCAACAGGTTCAGAAACAATCAACAGTAATTTTACCAGGCAAGTTGCTATATCTTCAGTTCAAAGAGATTCAAGTGGAAATATTGTATTGAGCGGTGGAGTAATAGACCCTTCCACTAAGTTGGCTGTTTATACTGTTTCCTGGACAACTCCCAACCCAGGTTCAGTTACCACCACAGAATATTTACAAAGGTATTTGGGGAACACAACTTTAGTTCATACCACCCAAGCAGATTTTAACGGGGGAACATTTAATAATACTGAAAGTGATACAACTGGTGGAGGATCGGTTAGGCTTTCCAATGTTGGATCCAGTTCATACAGTTTTGTTGATGATTACACATCTCCTGTTAGCTATACTTATGATTCAAATAAAATTGAGGTTTTAAATGGTTTTGCAGAACTAAAACCAATTAATACTCCTGTTTCAGGTGCTACTACAAATCCTGGTTTTGATACTACCGCTAATCCTTGGGTCCGTGTTAATTATGGTGATGGTGTAGGTCAGGCAGGTGCAAGAATAGCTACAGGTGGAATTCCCGGTGCTTGGTTAAGAGAAGTTACAAACAAAAATCACAATAAAGCGGGTGGGCTCTATTATCGTCAGCCTACTACCACAACAGTTCCGAATGTAACAGGCACACTAACTTTTAATTGGCAGGTTTTAGTTTTTAATCCAACTGTAACTTCTCTTCATCTTTATGCGTGGTTGGATACTATTGCCACAGGTGTTCCTACTACTCAGGTTTGGGATTCAGGCAATATTATTTCAGTTATGCCCTGGTCAGGTACAGTGACGGTTGATGTCAGCCCCCAAATGGTAACTGCCGGTACATATTATTTAAAAATCGGAGCCTTCGTTGATTATGATACGGTATTAAACGGTGGACCTTTTACAATTGGGTATGATAATGCTTTACTTTCCTGGACAGGCAATATTGTAAGTTATGATACCACCAGCCCGACAATTTACCCCATAGCTTCATTTGTTCCAAGTAATGTATTTTCCTGGAGTTCATTTACAGCGACAGAAATAACAAATGGCGGGTCAATTATGTACCAACTTTCTGATGATAATGGAGTAACATGGAAATATTGGAGCGGAGGTTGGCAAACAGCGACTTTACCGACACACTATAATTCAGCTGCTACTGTGAATCAGTTTATACCTGCTTTTTCTGCTGCTTCAGGTCAGATAAAAGTCCGGGCATTTTTAATTAGTAACGGTGCTCAATTTGTGCGATTAGATAAAATACAAATTGGTTATAACGGGTCTGCATTTCCCAATTCAGGTGATTTTATATCTGCGACTATGGATGCAGGCGCAAATGCCGGTTTTAATAATATAAATTGGACAGAAGTCAATACAGCAAATACAACTACCAGACTACAAATAGCCACAAACTCTGATAATGCTACATGGAGTTTCGTGGGTCCAGATGGAACTTCTGGCACATATTTTACAGGTGGATATGGAGCAATTAATCTGGTAAATGTTTCAGGCAGGTACTTAAGGTATAAAATATACTTTACCAGTACAAACACTGACATTCCGTATGTCACAGATTTATCAGTAAATTATAGTCCATGAAAAAACAAAAAGGCTTCACATTAGTAGAAATGTTAATTTATATGGGTTTGATGGCAGGATTCCTGCTGGTTTTAACTGATGTTTTGGTGGCTATTTTGGATGTTAAAGCAGAATCAGCAGCTACTTCATCTGTGCAGACTGATGGTAGGTTTATTACAGCCAGGTTAGCTTACGATGTCGCGTTGGCGACATCGATATCCCAACCGGCAACTCTTGGTGCCTCAGGCGGTACTTTAACAATGGTTGTAGGGGGAAATACCTATACGTATTCTCTGAATGGCACAAATTTACAGTTAGTAAATAACCTTGGAACAAATAATCTAAATAGTTCAGAATCTCAGGTTTCAGGTCTGACATTTCAAAGATTGGGAAATACGGGAGGTAAAGATACAATAAAAGTAACATACACTTTAACCAGTGCAACTACCAGAGTTGCAGGGAGCGAAGTTAGAACTTTTACAACAACTGTGGGGAGAAGATAATGAAAGATTTAAGATTTAAAAATACAGAATTAAGAGTCAAGGAAAAGGGTCAGACTTTGATTACTTTGTTAGTTTTTATGGTAATTGCCATAACCGTGGTTACGGGGGCTGTGGCTGTGACAATAATTAATTCAGAAGCTACCAGTAAAGTTGAGATTGGTGAAAATTCTTATTTACTTGCCCAAACAGGTGCTGACAATGCAGTTTTAAGGCTGCTCCGAAACCCCAACTACACAGGTGAGACTTTTAGTGTAGGGTCTGGAACTGTTACAATTACAGTTAGCGGTACAACAACAAAAACCATTGTTTCAGAAGGTGTAATGGGTAATTTTAGGCGGAAAATTCAGGTTGTTGGTACTTTTTCCGGGCATGTTTTTACAGTATCCAGTTGGAACGAGATTAATTAATTATGAGCAAAATAGCAATTTTAGTGAATAATAAATCAATAGAATTGATAGTTTCTGATAAAAGCAAAAAGTTGGAATTTCCAGCTGATACTATACAAAATCAGGAGATTTTAGATAGCAGAAAATACACAGGACTGGTAACAAATTTCTTTAACGAAAATAATCTTCGTGATGAATCAGCAGTTATTTTATTGTCTCAGGAGATTATTTATGAAAAAGATATTTCTTTTAAGTCACCAGAGGAAGAAGAAAAAGAAATTATGGAGTTTTTAAACACCATACCTTTTGAAAATAAAAAAATTGCTCTTGTAAAAATTCCAAAAGCAGAGACTGAAAAATTGATAGGTACGAATAAAGACCTTTATTCTTTTTTGCTAGATACATGTGTTTTAATGAAATTGCAGGTTGAAGCTGTGGTGCCATTTAAAAAACTTGGGGAAATTGATAAAGGAGCGGTAAGCTGGAAAGTTATTCCTCCGCTTGTTGAAAAAATTAATTCCTCAGAACCAGATAATTTTTTAATAGTGTCTTCCGGGTATGGTGCCAAGAGAAATAATAAAAAATATTTTATAGCTATATTTGTAGGTTTTTTGTTGGTTGTTTTAATTTTTTTAGCAGAATTTTTCTTAAAGTCAGCTGAGCAATCTAAAAATAGTTCAAATTCTTCACCTAATCTGACATTTAATATTAGTCCTAGCCCCATGCAACAATCCAGTTCGTCAGGCGAGATCAGTATCTCAAAAGATAAATTAACAATTGAGATTCTAAATGGTTCAGGGGTTGCAGGTCAGGCTTCTGAAATAAGAAATCAGCTTCTAAAGTTAGGATATTCTATAATTGAAACAGGAAACTATGAGGGGACTGCAAGTGCACAAACAACAGTTTCTTTTTCTGATAAAGTTTCATCTGATGTGCAGGACGAGATTACCAAAATGCTTAAAACTGATTTTTCAGATGTAGCTACAATAAAATATGTCCCCGCAAATTTTGAAGTAATAATAACTACAGGAACGGATAAGTAGTTCGTTGACAAACTATTACAAATATCAGATCATAAATATATGCTGCCCAGATTCAAATTTAAGTTTTCAGATTTCGGTTTCACCCTTGTAGAATTGCTTATTGTAACAGGAGTGCTTACATTTCTTTTAGCAATGGTTTTAATTGCCATTAATCCGGGTGCACAACTTGCTGCTGCTAGAAATACCCAGAGACACAGTGATGTGAATGTAATATTAAATGCAGTAGGTCAGTATCTAGTAAAATATGGTTCTCTCCCTGCAGGCATAACTACTTCCGCACAAATCGTTAGAAGCTCCGGAGGATTGGATATTTGCTCGCTTCTTGTTACAGAATTTGTTGCAGCTTTGCCTGCTGATCCATCGTCTGGCTCATATACTGATTGCACAAACTATAATACAGGTTATACAATTGCCAAAAGTGCGACTAATAATAGGGTTACTGTGAGTGCACCTTCGGCTGAGAGTGCAACAGTTACTGTCAGCCGTTAAATTTCCTGCTACAATAAATCTAGAATGTTATTTTTTAATAAACCTAAGCTTATTATATATTTAAAAAGAAATTCTTTGGAAGTATATAAGGGAAGTGAAAAAACTGCTGATGTTACATATCCTTTTGGAGCAGTTCGGCATTTAGAGATAATGGATGTGGATGCCTTTGAAAAATTTATTTTTGGAATTTTTCCTCAAGGTAATCGGGGAGGTCAAAAAATTACTCTAGTTTTAAGTAGTGATATGGTTTTTCAGAAAGTCTTTCCCCATAATCCGGCAGAAGAACAGCGACAAATACAAAATTTTTTGGAAAAAATTCCTTTTGACCCAACCCAACTAGAAATAAAAAAGATTGCTAATGAAAAAGACCTTGCTGTTGTGGCTATTACTAAAAATCTATATTTGCCTGTGAAAAGAATATTAGAAAAGATTGGTTTTACTGTTGAAACAGTAGTACCAGCTTCAGTTTTAGGTAATGTTACACAGGACACACCTTTAAACCAAAAAGATATTTGGCAAAAAGTTAATGATAGTAAAATAATAACTACAGCTAACTTTTTAAGAAGCTAAATTAATGCTTGACGGTCTATTAAAACTCGCTTACGATAAGTATATGAAACTGCCTTACTTCAAATTAATCTCCACAGGTTTTACTCTTATTGAACTTTTAGTTGTTATTGGAATTTTAGCAGTTCTCCTAACAATTACTTTGGTTGCAATTAATCCTTCCAGGCAATTTTCTCAATCCAATAATACTCAAAGACAAAGCAACGTTAATTCAATTTTAAATGCAATTAATCAATATGCTGCAGACAACAGAGGAGCCTTACCTGTAGGGATAGGAACTACAGCAGCTACAATTAAAAATACAGGTGGAGCAGATATATGTTCTTCTTTGGTCCCGACTTATATTGCACAGTTGCCGGTTGATCCGTTAACAGGTTCATATACTGATTGCACAACTTACGATACCGGTTATACTGTTGTAAAAAGTGCTACGAATAATAGAGTGACAGTAGCAGCGCCATCAGCAGAATTAAGTGTTACAATAAATGTGACAAGATAGCAAAAATTTATTCTGCCCAGAAAGATTTTTTAAGTGTCACTAAACTTAGAAACTAAACCAGTATTTGTAGAAGAAACGTTGCCAGAAGATAGTATTCATGGACGGATATACAGGCATGCTCTCCGTTTAGAACGTCAAAGTGCTCATGATATGTGGGTAGAAGGCACTTCAAAAAGAAATCAATTACTCGGTAGTTTGGATGATCCTTTTAATCACCAAATAATAATTTTCCAGCGAAACCCTGAAAAAATTCAGGATGTGACTAATTCACTTTTTCAATCACCTTTGTTGAGCAAGTTATCTTCTCTCCCGATAGTGCGGGTTAACCATTCTCTTGAATTTGATAATCATGAACCGAAAAATGAAAGCATTGGACTTGAATCAGGAGTTAAATCTATATACGGTATAGCATCAATTGTTGATGAGAGGGACCTATTTAGTATTATTGCAACTGCTGATAGGTGTAAGGATGAATTGGGAGTAGAGTGCTTTACTCTTGTGGTATCATTTTTGGCAGGCGCCAGACAGGATAAAAACGTTAACAAGGAAGGAAAATATGAACATCAGGCAATTAACAACAAAGCCATGCTTAAAATGCTTAGTACTGTTGTTGACAGGATGATTGTGGTTGAGCCTCATTCAAGTGCAACTCAAGCGTTCGCAGCAGAGAGAGGGATGCCTCTTTTGCCATTATCTTTATGGAAAGTAATGGCAGACGAAGTCAAAAACAAAGGCGTACGAATTTGTGATGGATCTAGAGTAAAGTTAACAGTGGATAACACTCGGATTATCGGGCCTGATGATGGAAGAAACCATGCTGCGGGTAAAATCAGTGATTATTTATGCATTCCCCGTTTTGGATATAGTAAGATCCGTAAAACTGAAAGTAGCGTGACTATTAATGGAGATCACCTGGAAAACGAAGGAGTTATATTAAAGAATAAGATTGGCGTTGGTTTTGATGATGTTATTACTGGCGTATCAACCGTCGATGAAATTGCAGAGGATTTGCAGTATAAAAAGGGAGCTGAGGCGTATATTGTTTTAGCCGCACACTTAGAATTAGTAGGTTTAAAGTGGGCTCAAAGAATAAACAATCCTTTTATATCTAATATTTTTGCCACAAATTCCAGACAACCTTTAGGAGATTTAAACCCTTATGGTAAAACCGAATGGGTAGATTTGGCACCTTGGTTGTGTGACGTTATAGAAAAAGATATGAGGGGAGATGATCCGTATTTTATTGATTCTAGAATTTCTGAAGTTCTTTGAACGTGGTGTATATTTTACCGATGAAATATTTAAGCATTAACAAAAGTTAAAGCAGTGCCTACTTTTCCGGCTCTGCCTGTTCTTCCGATTCTGTGAATATAGTCATCGTAGGTTTCCGGTAATTCGTAATTGATAACATGAGAAACGTTTGGAATATCTAATCCCCTGGCAGCAACGTCTGTTGCCAAAAGAATTTGAATTTCGTCTTGTTTAAAACTTTGTAAGACTCTCTGTCTATATCCCTGAGTCTTATTACCGTGAATTGCTCCGACTTTAAAACCTCTGATTTCAAGTTCTCTGTTTAAAGTTTCAACACCTCTTTTTGTTCTGCCGAAGATTAATACTTTATCGAATCCGTCTTTTATTAATAAGTCGTGTAATTGTTCAATTTTTTTATGCCCATTTTCAACTAAAATAACATCCTGATCAATATTTTTTGAAGTATCTGTAGTTTTAACAGAAATAGTTACAGGGTTGTTAACAAAAATTCTGATAATTTCCTGAATTTTTGGAGAAATTGTGGCAGAGAAAAATAGTGATTGACGAACTTCTGGTAAAAGTGACACAAAATATTTCACATCAGCAATAAAGCCAATATCTACCATCAAATCTACTTCATCAAGTATAAATGTGGAATAATCAGATAAATCTAAAGCATTTCTTTCAATTAAATCTTTTAATCTCCCCGGAGTACCAATGACTACATGAGGAACACGTTTAACATCTCTGATTTGTCTGTCTAAATTTGATCCGCCGATTGCCAGAGCTGAGGATAATTTCATATCCATAGTTAAGCTTCTGAATTCTTCCAAAATCTGGACTGCCAATTCTCTGGTTGGTACAACAATTAAAGCGCCCTGAGTTCTATCTTTGTAAATTTTATTAATTAAAGGAATTAAAAAAGCAGCAGTTTTACCTGTTCCTGTATTAGCGAGTCCTATTAAATCTCTGCCTGCTAAAATAGGTTCAATTACTTGGTCCTGGATTGGGGTAGGACACGTGTAACCCTTTGCTGAAATATTTTGTTTTAAAGCGTCGTTAATATCAAAGTCATTAAAACTAGCATGAGTTACATTCTCTCCGATTTCTACAGCGAGCGGTTCTGCTCTCTTAATAAAAAGACTAACATTGTTTTCGAGTGCTGATTTTCTCGGACCGTTAAAACGTGTGTTTGGGCGTCTGGGGTAACGAGAAGAACCACCATAAGATGGCCTGTTATTTGATCTATTTGAACTGTAACGGTTTTGGTACATATTTTTATTTGGCGAGTTATCCTGTGTTCTGTGTATAAAAACATTACGACACAGGACAATTCTGATTGAAGAAAAAATATAAATCTTGAAATTTATTAACGAGACTTAGGAGCTACTATCAAAAATTAAAGTCCCGCTAACCATATAGCAACTGCATAAAAAAACTGGCAGTAAGTAAGGAAGTAATACTTCGAATAGCTCGAATTTTAAATCAACTTTGTGTATCATAGCACAAAGTTGGAAAATAAGCAAATTACGGGCTTTGGTGTAGTATAATTTTAGATATGAAAACCTCGGATGAAAAAGTAGTTTTAGTTGGTGGGTGTTTTGATATTTTGCACGTTGGTCATATCAGATTTTTACAAAAAGCCAGATCTTTGGGTGATAAATTAATTGTGCTGTTAGAAAGTGATGAGAGGATAGAGGAGATGAAAGGGCAGGGTAGACCTGTAAATATCCAAAAAGACCGGGCAGAAGTTTTAACCTCTTTGGAGGACGTGGATGTTGTAGTTTTATTACCAACTGAAATGAAAAATAGTGATTATGATTTGATGGTTAAACAAATAAATCCAGATATTATTGCCACAACAGCGGGCGATCCCAATATTAAATTTAAAGAAAGAACTGCAAAATTAGTTAGTGCAAAAGTAAAAGTTGTTACACTATTAGTTGACGGTTTTTCTACTCAAAAAATAATAGAAAAAATAAAAAAACTATCTTAAATATTCTTCTATAATAGGTTTTATCGAGAGTACTTCAATATTTGGATTTTTTGCAAAATCAGGATTAGGAATTGAGTCAGTACAATATATTTTTTTAACACCTAAATCCCACAATTTATGCCATTTTTCCCCGGTAAATAATCCATGTGTCACTAAAATATATATATCTTTAACCCCTTTGGTCTGTAAATGTTCACAAGCAGTAACTAAAGTTCCTCCGGTATCCAGCATATCATCTATAATAATTGCAACACCGGAAACTTGCGCTTGTAAGACTGAAGTAATCTTACCTCCTGTAGAACGTTTCTTCTTAAAGTATGTAACAGATCCTTTTTTGCCTGATTCATCGAATAAGTCCTGAGCTTTTTTTAAAGAACCTTCATCAGGGGCAACAAAAACCGGATTATTCAGATTAAGTTTTTTTATCACACTGGCAAATAATTTTGTTGTAGAAAGAGATGTGACAGGTATATGATAAAAATCTTCCAGTTTTTGACTGTGTGCTTCAATAGTTACTATACTGCTTACATTCGAGACTTTTAACAATCTGCCTATTTCTTCTGTTACTAAACTTTCTCCCGGTTTTTGTTTATCATGTCTGGCGTAAGCAAGGTAGGGTAAAAATAAAGTAATTTTATCTGCTCCCTCTTTTTTTAAAGTATGGGATAAAAATAACATGGCAATTAAGTTTTCATCAGGCGGAGTGATAGAACCTGCAACCAGGCAATCTTCATTTTTAACATTTGTTTTTAATGTCACATACATTTCCTGGTTTGGGAAACGGTTAATTGAAAATCGTCCATCAGCTAGATTATTAAAAGCAGAACCAAGATATTTATATTCAGGAAAAATAAATTTAATCATAACCTTTAGCAATTTTATCACTTTTATTAAATTTTTATTTCTTAATCTTGACCAGCGATTCAATCCTAGGTATAAATAGTTGATATATCTAATATGGAAAAACAAATTGCGACAAAATTTTTTATTAAAAGACAAAGAAGGAAAAGAAGAAGGTTGATTCAAACCTTTGTTCTGATACTCATTACCGTAGTGGCAGTAGGATTTGTCTTTATGTTTTTTAGGGGTATTTCAGGTAAGTCTGGCGGCTTAGTTAACCCCTTTGTCTCGTCCGGTTCCAATCTAAATTCTCCGAATGGAGTTAATCCTCCAGAAGCAGAGAACCAAATAGAGAAAGCAGTGAAAAATGCTTTGGTTGACACTAAAGGTGATTATGCAGTTGCAATCAAAAATCTAAAAACAGGAGAATCTTATTTTTTGAATGAGAAAAAAATATATGAAACCGGTAGTTTGTATAAGCTGTGGGTGATGGCAACAGCTTATCAACAAATTCAGGAAGGAATTTTAACTAAGGATGAGATTTTAAGTGATAGTGTCAGAAATCTAAATCAAAAATTTAATATCGGGCCAGCGGACGCAGAAATGACAAGCGGTGCATTTAGTATGTCTGTTGCGTCAGCAATAAAACAAATGATAACAATATCGCATAACTATGCAGCAATGTTGCTTACTGATAAGGTTAAATCTTCATCTGTTGAAATTTTCTTGAAATCAAACATTTTTTCATCGTCTGCTCTAAGGGAAGGGGTAGAAGCGCCAAGTTCTAATGCTTTTGATATCATGTTGTTTTTTGAAAAATTATATAAAGGGGAGCTTGCAAATCCTGAAGATACAACAGAAATGCTGGAGATTCTAAAAGGGCAGCAATCTGATGGGGGGTTACCTAAATATTTACCTCCAACCACTATTGTGGCTAATAAAACAGGTGATATAGGTTGGTTTAAGCACGATGCAGGTATAGTTTATACAGAAAAAGGGGATTATATTATTGTGGTTATGTCAAAAAGTGACTCACCTGCAGGTGCCCAAGACAGGATTGCATTAATATCCAAAGCTGTTTATGAATATTTTAATAAATAACTTTTCAAGGCCCATAGTTTGAAAATAGTATGAGTTTGCAGTATAATTCCAATCTATGGAATTTAAAGAGCCTAAAAAATATAGCCGCAGACAAATTTTAACAGCTCCTTTCGATCACTTTAAAGATGATGGTGTAAATAGCACCGATACACTGCTTGAATATGGAGGAGAAGCCTTAAGCGTAATGGGGATGTTATATTTAGCCTGGAAAGGGTCTCAGGATCAGTTAGTAAGCTATGAAGTAAAGTCAGAAAGCAGATTAAAAAATCTTTCCGAATTTCCTGAAATAATGGATTTTTTTGAAAGGTTTGCTTCAGTTATTAATCCTATGTATTTTCAACTTAAGAATTTAAAATCTGCATGGACGTCTGCTTATGAAGATTATGAATGCAGAACAGTTCCGGTAATTACATATGATAGTAAGGGAAACTCAACTATAACAACTAAAACTGAATGCGAATATGTATGGAAAGATGCTACGTTGACTAGGTTAGGTTTAGGTCATAATCAAATATATAACTGGGAAAATGACACGGGAGATCTTATTGGTAAGCTAGAGTCTAATCAAAAGCAGGCGCCAGAAGCTTTTGATTTATCCAATAATGGATCGTCCTTATATTATAGTGAAAAAGCTGTTGATACTACTAGTCAATTTTGGATGGCTGGTTTGGCTTTTGGAATAGTAGGGGGTGCTTTTTGTACATATGAGGAAGCATTACATCACATGACAGATGATGGATACGGATATGCATTTATTGATGATAAAAAATATATTAAGAGACGAACTTTTTTGAAACTTGCTGCTGCAGGATTATTATCCTTTAAGATAAGAGATCTACAAAGAGCTTTTGCCAGTGAAAATAAAGACTTGTTGAAAGAGATTAAAGGAAATACAGCCCAGGTTGTTTCTCAAACAGACGCCTCGCCTGATGTAAATTTCAAGCGGGTTATGGGAAATGACGTACAAAGTGTTAGAAGCAAGCTGCTAGAAATTAAAGATCGGACTCAAGTATTGCTTAGCGGATACAACGGGTTTTTAGATTCACGTTGGAATAAAGTTAGATCTTCGGTAGAGAACACAAATGTTCAAGCAGATACCACATTGAAATTATTTGATGATTTTTTTCAATATGAATCAGGTAATTACCAAATTCCTCCAGCGATGGATTTAGCAAACCGAAATTTATATGGAACCAGAGAAATTACAAAATTTGCAGGTTCAAAGTCCACTACAATCTATACCCGTCACTTAACAGATGCCCTACTTATGGCATTAGGCTTGGGTACTATTGCTGTAATAGGAGAAAAAGCCGTCTTTCCTTTATCGGACAAGCTGCAAGAGCCAAAGTCCTGAGTTAATTCTAAAAGTAACCACACAAATCCCTTTGTTATAAAGTAGTGTATTGACAACACTAACTAAAGGGTATATCATACACTAAGTAAGTGTAAGAAAGACACTAATACAAAAGAAATAAATTATATGAACAAAAAAGAATTAACAATTTTTAGTTTAGTTTCAGCAGCCTTGCTGTATACATCTTGGAAAAGTATTTTACCAATGGGGGTAACTGAAGTACTTGGATTTATAACTGGTGCAGCTTGTGTTTGGTTGACTGTAAAACAAAATATTTGGAATTGGCCTATTGGGATCGCCAACAATGTTTTCTTTATTGTTTTATTTTTACAAGCCAGGCTTTTTGCAGATATGGGACTTCAGGTTGTCTATATAGTTTTAGGAATCCTGGGTTGGTACTGGTGGCTAAAAGGTGGGGAGAATAAAACCGAACTTAAAGTTTCTCACGTAGGGATCAATACCGTGTTAATACTCCTAATGATAACAATTCTTACAACATTCGGAATGACTGTATATCTGCGACAAATCAACGATTCAGCACCTTTTTGGGACGCTTTAACCACGGTGATGAGCTTGGTAGCGCAGTACTTATTAACACGAAAAATACTTGAGAATTGGTATGTTTGGATTTCTGCTGATGTAATTTACATTTGGCTATATGCCTACAAGGGCTTGTACCTGACAAGCGTTCTTTATGCGCTATTCCTTTGTATGTGCATAGTAGGGCTTATGCAATGGCGCAAGTCATTAATGGGAGGAACAAAATGATAAAAGGATTGGTAATCGGAAAATTTTATCCACCACACTTGGGTCATAAATACTTGATAGATACAGCAAGCTCTCAAGTTGATCATCTAACTGTTATTGTTTGTGGGAAAAAAGCGCAAACAATTTCACCAAAATTACGGGCAAAATGGATAAGAGAAATTCATCCAAAGGTAAAAGTTATGGTAATCGATGAAAGCGATCTTGATCCAGATGATTCAAAAATCTGGGCTAAGAAAACAATCGAATGGTTGGGTTTCGTCCCTGATTTAGTTTTTACTTCTGAGGATTATGGTGAGCCTTATGCAAAATTCATGGGATCCAAACATATTTTAGTGGATAGAGAAAGAGTGCACGTTCCTTGTTCCGGAACAATGATAAGACAAAATCCTCTTAAATATTGGAAATATCTAGAACCAAATGTAAGGGCATATTTTGTTAAAAAAATATGTGTTCTGGGAGCAGAATCTACCGGTACCACAACCTTGGCAAAAGATTTAGCAAAACATTATGAAACGAGTTGGGTACCCGAATACGGAAGAATATATTACGAGGCGAAGATGTTTTCTCCTGAAGGGAATATGTGGGTAGACAAAGAATTCGTACATATAGCAAAAGAGCAAAACAGGTTGGAGGATATTCTTGCCAGAAGAGCAAACAGACTACTTATTTGTGATACAGATGCTTTTGCAACTACTCTTTGGAATGAACGATATGTCGGAAAAATTTCACCGGAAGTGAAAGCAGTTTCTAAAAAACATAGTTACGATCTTTATCTTTTAACAGGGGATGAAATCCCGTTTGTTCAAGATGGTACAAGGGATGGGGAACATATCCGTCATCAAATGCATGTGAGGTTTATTGAAGAACTTAAGAAGTCAAAAAAGAATTTTGTAGTTTTGGAAGGTTCTCAAAAAACCCGTTTAAATTCAGCTATTCAATTAATAGATGAATCGCTAAAACAGTCAAAATATTTCTTTACTGTTTAAACATTTATAAAAATACATAAACAAGAAAGGAAAAATAAAAAATGGAAAGAATTATACATACATTATTAGATAACGATTTATACAAGCTGACAATGGGTCAGGCAGTTTTTCATAACTTTGCAGATATTGATGCAGGGTTTAAGTTTATTAACCGTGCAAAGACAGAATTTCCTAATGGATTCGGTCAAAAACTACAAGAGCAGGTAGATTTAATGGCAGACTTATCTCTGACTGAGCAACAAAGAAAGTTTTTAGAAGTTGGCTGCCCATATCTTGCAGCTGATTATCTTAATTGGTTTTCTAAATACCGTTTTAGTCCGGAAGAAGTTTCTATAAAACAAGACGGAGGAGATTTATCTGTTGATATAGAAGGACCTTGGCACAAAGCAATTTATTGGGAAGTTCCTTTGATGGCAACTATTTCTGAACTTTATTTTCAAGAAACAGGGCAACCACCAGTAGAAGGTTGGCAAGAAAAGGCTTCAAAAAAAGCTCAAATATTTCTAGCTAATGGCGCCAGATATTTGGAATTTGGAACTAGACGAAGGGCTTCTTATTTTGTGCATGACGAACTCATATCGATTTTAAAAAGAGATGGAGGAGCTTCGCTTTTAGGAACCAGTAACGTTGAATTGGCGATGAAGTATGACTTATCTCCAAAAGGGACTTTTGCTCATGAATGGGTACAAGGGTTGTCTGGAATATATGGAGTAGAAAGAGCCAATCAGATGGCTATGGAAATTTGGGCAAAAGAATTTAATGGAAGTTTGGCAACAGCTCTAACAGATACTTATACAACTGACAATTTTCTAAAGTCTTACACGTCTGAGAAGGCAGCAATTTTCAAGACCTTAAGACAGGATTCCGGTAATCCAGAAGCCTGGACAGATAAAATTATTAATCATATTCAAAATAAACTTGGCTTAAATCCAATGGATTTTACAGCCCTATACTCTGATGCTTTAGATATTCCACGGGCTTTGGAAATTCTCAAATATAACGAAGGCAGAATTAATACGTTATTTGGAATTGGTACAAATTTCACTAATGATGTTGGTCGAATTCCTTTAAATATGGTAATTAAAATGTTTCATATTACCAAGCCACAAAGTTTGGATCAAATAGCTGTAGTAAAACTTTCAGACGATTTAGGAAAGATCTCCGGTGACAAATCGATAGTTAGGGAAACTTTAGAAAGGTTGGGGTTAGCTGCATGAAATTAGAACTTGCACAAATTAATACAGATCCTGGGTGTATAGAAAAAAATACCCAAAAAATAATTTCTTATATTGAGCAGGCAAAATTAAACAAATCTGATTTGATAGTTTTTCCAGAGCTGACAATCCCAGGATATATGTCTATGGATTTGTTGCTTTATTCTGATTATATTTCTCAAAATAAAGAAGCTTTATCTCGGATTGTTGCCGCAACAGAAGGAATTACAGCAATTGTGGGTTTTGTTGATTCAGACCCAAATATCATTGGGCCTGATGGCACACCAATCAGATTTAATAGCGCAGCGATTTTACAAAATGGAAAAATTTTGGGAATAGAAGATAAAACACTTCTGCCAACCTATGATGTTTTTTATGAAACCAGATATTTTTCTGCCAACAGGTCACACAAATTATATGAAGTTTGTGGAAAGAAATTAGGTATAGAAATTTGTGAAGACCTTTGGAGTAATGGTTATCAAAAAAATGTTACATCTGAGTTGGTTGAAAAAGGAGCAGATGTTTTAATAAATATCTCTGCTTCTCCATTTTATCTAGATAAATTTAATGTCAGAAAAAATCTTATTGAAAGAGTTGTTAACACATACAAAAAGCCTTTTATCTATACCAATTTAGTTGGCTCACAGGACGGTTATGACGGACAATTGGTTTTTGACGGTCAAAGTATAGTTTTAGGGGCAGATGGAAAATTATTAGGTCTGGGGAAGGCGTTTGAGGAAGATAGCGTTAAAGTAGATTTGGATAATCCAAAGGAAATATTACCTCAGAATACTGATTCAATTGATCAATTAAATAAGGCTTTGGTTTTAGGGATTAAAGAATACTTCAGAAGATCAAATTTTAATAAGGCTTTTATTGGACTTTCTGGGGGGATCGATTCAGCAGTAGTAGCTGCTTTGGCAACTCAAGCCTTGGGCAAAGAAAACGTAACAGGTATTACAATGCCATCCAGAATTTCAAGTTCCGGAAGTGTGGATGACGCAAGAAAACTATCTGAAAATTTAGGGATTAATTTTCAGATCATTCCGATCGAAGAAACACGAAAAACTTTAGTTGGTGAAATATCACAAGTTTTGCAAAAAGATCCAAAAGACTTAACTAATCAAAATATTCAGGCAAGAATCAGGGGAATGATTTTAATGGCACAGGCAAATGAGGAAAATGCTTTAGTAATCAGCACAGGAAATAAAACAGAAACAGCGCTTGGTTACTGTACCCTTTATGGAGATATGGCAGGAGGCCTGGCTGCTATATCTGACGTTGATAAATTAAAAGTTTATGAGTTGGCTAATCTTTATAGAAAAGTGATTCCCCGAAATTCAATTATTAAAGAGCCTTCAGCAGAGCTTAGTGAGAATCAAACAGATGAAGGGAGCCTTGGAGCCGATTATGACCTGATTGTGCCAATTGTAAATCGTTTAATAGAGGATAGGGCAACTATAGAAGAAGTTTTAAAAGAATACCCACGTCCGTTGGTCGAAAAATATTGGGATTTAATTATCCGTAATGAACACAAAAGAAGACAAGCTGCTCCCGGCATAAAAGTTACTCCGAAATCATTCGGTATTGGTAGAAGAATCCCGATTAGTCATGAATTTAGGAGGTAAAAAAATGAAACAAGAAAATGCATTAGTTGTAGGTAGATTTCAACCATTTCACTTGGGGCATCTTTCTGTTGTCAAACAAATTGAAAGAGCACCAGATGTTGCAAAAATATTAATCGGAATTGGATCTTCTCAGGAAGGCAATACAGAGCACAACCCTTTCAGTTTTAATGAACGCTTGCAAATGATTAAAGCAACTCTGGAAAAGAGAATGGAAAAACCATTTGCAGTTTTCGGTATTCCCGATGTTTACAATGATGAAAAATGGAGAAAGCTAATCGATATCCTTAGTCCTGAAAGATTCAGCATAGTTTACACAGGAAATAATTGGGTAAGCAGAATATTTGACGGATACGGGATTGAAATCAGAAAGCCGATACATGATTTACCGATTTGCGCAACAGATGTTCGGGAAATGATTAAAAACGGTGGAGAGTGGGAAGACCTGGTACCAGAAGAAGTGATTGCTCATCTAAAAAAGATCAAAGGAGAGCAGCGCATCAGCGGTAGGGAGCGTTTTCTAAACCCTGCAGTTACAGCAGATGTAATTCTTAATTATAGAGATGAGGGTATTGTTTTAATCCAGAGAAAAGAAAAATTAGGCGATCCGAATTCCTTAAAATGGGCAATCCCCGGAGGTTATATTAATTATGGAAAGGAAACTGTTGAAGGTGCTGCTGTTAGGGAAGCAAAAGAAGAAACAAATCTTGATATTGAAGTTTCCTTAGAAGATCAATTCAGACAATATTCAGATCCCGATAGAGATCCGAGAGGTCACTACGTCACTATGGTTTATGAAAAAAGGATTGATGGAGGAGTCTTAAGAGCTGGTGATGATGCCGTTGATATTAAAGTATTCCCTTGGGATCAAATACCTGATAATCTAGCGTTTGATCATAATCGATTCATTAAAGATTATATCGGGAAAAGGAGATTTATAAAATGAGCGTTGAGGCTGTAATCGTACCAAAACTCACTGTAGTTGAATGGAAAATGAAAACTTCCAATATTTCTATGCAGGATCAGATTAATTTGTGGAAAAAGCAGGGGGCAGATGCTGATAAAAAAATTGCCAGTCATTACAGACAGATAGAGAACATTGAAAAATTAGGCAAAGCTTTAAACGTGCCAATAATCCACCGCGATGATTTTAATGTAGATGTCGCTAAAAAATATAACATTATTTTTAGTCCCGGAGGAGATAATCATTTGCAATATGTGTCACGTTTTGTGACCGGAGACCAGCTGGTTGTTGGAATAAATTCTGATCCGGAAACTTCTAAAGGTGGGATTTTGTCTTTTAAACCTGAACATATTGACTACCTCCGTGATTGTCTGGATAAAAATTCCTTTGAAACAGAAAAATGGACAAGATTACAGGCAGTTTTAGACGGAGAGCTTTTGCCGTTTTTTGCTCTATCAGAAATCTTTGTCGGTGAATTGAAAAACAGAGGGATTAGCAGAAGTATTATTAATTATCGCGGAATAAATGACGAGCAAAAAAATTCCGGTTTGGTTATTGCCACAGGTTCAGGGCTTACAGGTTGGTACAGAAATATTGTCGGACACTGGAAAGATGAAGTTATGGAAAAATATTCTCATTTTCCCAGAACTGCCCCTCATGCCCGTTTTGTTTGCCGAGAAAAAGATCTTGATTCAGGATTTTTGGAAATTGGGGATTTGGATTTAGGTGAGGAGTTAACAATTTTTTCTCTAGGGAAAGATACAGAAATAGATTTTGATCCTGATCCAAGTGACGATAGTTTTTCATTCAACCTTGAAGAAGGAAGTAAAGTCAGTATCTCTGTAGCTCACGAACACCCGCTTAGAGTTGCAATTTTACCTTGAAGGGAGGTGAGAAAAATGTCAAAAGAATTAATAGGTTATGAAGTTGATGCACAGAATGATTTCATGAGAAAAAATGACGGAAGATTATACGTTCCTGGTGCTGAAGAAATCAGAGAAAATGCTGCTTCTGTCGGAAAAATGCTAAAAGATGCAGGTATCAGGAGATTTAAGAGTAGGGACAGACATTTTATGGATGATCCTGAGCTTATCGATAACGGAGGCCCTTTTCCGCTTCATTGCATGGATTGGAAATACAATCAGTTAAATGAAGACGGAACATTTGGCATAGATTTTATTCCTGAAGTAGCATCTGATTCAGCTTTAATTGTTGAAAATAAGATTGCTGAGGGAGACAACTTCAGACGTTATAGTCCAGATGAGTTGGCAGAGATTGCAAGATCAGGCAAAGTTATAATCTTTGAAAAACAACATTATGATGTTTTTACAAACCCTGCTGTTGAAACTGTTCTCAAAGAAGCAGGAGTAAGAGCAGCTATTGTTTATTATGTTGCGACTGAGTATTGTGATCTGGCTGCAGTCGTAGGGATGCAAAAGCGCGGTATACAGACGTACATCGTAGAAGATGCAATATCAGGTATTACTCCAGAAGGAGCAAAGCAGGCCTTATTAGAGATGGAAGAAGCTGGAGCTAAGATTATCAGCATTGGAGAAATTCCAAGAATCATTGAGATTTATGGTAAGGCTCAATGAAAAACTAAAACGATAAATCCTGATCACAAAAAAGGTCAGGATTCGTTTTAGTCAAATAGAACTGGTTCTCTTTTTTTAAATTTAAAAAGTTCTGCAGGTCTGTGGGCGCCATCAGTGTCTTTTTCTCCCGTGGCTTCAAGTAACCCTAAGGAAAGTATCCATTTACGGAAATTTCTTTTATCCATCTTTTTACTTAAAATAACTTCATATACCTTTTGCAACTCACTTAGACGGAATTTAATCGGAAGTAATCCATATACAATATTAGAATATTCAATCTTGCTTGTTAGTCTGTTCATTGCATAATCAATAATTTTTTTGTGATCAAAAGCTAATTTGGGAAGTTTTTTTATAGGGAACCAGGCCACATCAGCTGCGTCTGTTGATGCTTTCAAATCCAATTTAGCGCTTGGAACAAGAGCGAAGTAGGCAACAGTAATAACTCTGCTTCTGGGATCTCTGTTGGTATCCCCAAAAGTATAAAGTTGTTCCAAATAAACATTTTTTACACCTGTTTCCTGTACTAATTCTCTTAAGGCTGCTGCTTCTAAGGATTCATCCATCTTTATAAATCCTCCCGGTAAAGCCCATTCGTCTTTAAAAGGCTCGATTGCCCGTTTGATGAGTAATACTTTTAGTTCAGAAGCTTCGATTGTAAAAACAAGGATATCAACAGTTACAGAAGGGCACTGATAATCGTTCAAATTATATTTTTCCGGAAGTTTGATAGTGTCACTCATACACACAAAGATACGCTGAAAACCCAAAAAAGTCAAATATTAATTGCCTTCAGGTTTATTGGGAGATCCTTCAATTGGTTTTTTGTTTTCCTTATTTAGCAAACCTATTAGTTCTTTGTTATAAGACACAAAACTTTCAGGGTCTTCTATATTAAAACTATTTTTTGCAAAAAAATCCTTAAGTCTCTGTAATGTTGATTCGTAAAAAATATCAGCATGAAGGGTAGTCCTTCTTTGTGGTACTCTAAGAGCTAATTCAATACCATCGATATCTTCAAAAGGATCGTTATATTTCCAACTACCGTCAGGGTTTTTTGTTGCCATCATGTCCTGAGTTGATTGAATCTCCGGTAAATTGCTAAAACGAAATAAAGCCCGGAGCCGTGGTTTTGCAACTTCATCTAGTCCTAAACTATTTAATTTTTCTTCTAACTCAGATCCTGTATAACTTTTCCGATTCTCATAGTGGAAAATCTCATTCGGCCTAAAAGGCTTTCCATCAGATTCTATGGTAAAAAGATTTTGTCTTTTAAGTATTACTCTTGGATCGTTTTCACCTGCATATATTTTAATAATTTTATTCCCATGCGGAATTCCTTTTTCATCTAAACTATTTTTTAAATGAGACCAATCACTGAAATGTAAGTACATTATCTGCTTTGTACGGGAGCGATTGGGTAGTCCAAGTCCAGAACCAACGGGCTTTTGGATCTGTATCCACTATAAACAAAATCAGGGTTTTTAGGTAAACGGCGAAATAATTTTGCAAGAAAGGGTCTCTTTTGGCTTGATTCGATAATCTCTGCTTCCAATTTGCTTAGTACATTTTCATCAATGGTGGAGTTAATTTCTATCAAGTAAGTAGGTGAGGGAAGACCTTTTTGACCCACCAATTCTGTTACCTGGAAATCTGGTGCCCCTGTTCTATTGGTGTATTTCCCGGGTTTACCAGGGTTGTTCTTATGAAATCCCACAATACAAAAACTGTTTTTAGCCAGTTCTTCTTTTTTGTGGTCAAAAGGAAAAAATCTTTCAATATCTATTGCCTGCAAGATTACACTACCATTTGGGAAACCTGCAACTTTGGCCAGAGTTTCTGCAACATGTCTTTGGGAGGTACCTTTGGTATGAAGAGTGGTTTGTCGGACTTCTGAATCTAAGGAAATCATGTGATAAGTATTTTATACACTGTAAGTTTCCTTCATGTCAATCATGTTGTCTTTTATGTATGGCTTATAGTATAATTCAAAGATTACTATGATAGAAGCAGAGTTTTTTTTACGGCGCGACCCAGAAGAATCGGCACAAAAAGCCGAGCATCTTCGCTTCGAAAAAAATAAACTTATCGCTCATATGGGGAGAGTTTTTGCCAGAAGATATGATATTGCAGTTATTCCTTCCAGAAACAAGGGTGTTTGGGCCACCTCTTTAGACCCTAAGGTGAATAATGAAATCATAAAATATATTCAGGGCAAAAGAGAAACTCTGGATGATCTGCCTCCTGAGTCTTTTAGAGCAAAACAAATTCTTTATGATGCTGAGTCTGCTCAGGATATGAATTGGGAGGAAATTGATACCATTCTTCATCATGAAGCAGGTCATGCAAAATACACAGATTTCAGGTTGATGTATGAGGGACAGAGGAAGGCAACAGATGATGGAAACTTGCCTACAAGTTTCTGGTTAACCTGGGAAGGGATAGAAGATCCCAGAATTAATAATCTTGAGGGTGAAGAGTCTCCTGCAATAGACAAAATGATTAAGGAAAATCAAGGTAAAGATCTTCAGGAAAGAATTACAGAAACTCCTTTAAAAGACAGACCATATATGTTGCAGTTTGCTTATGAATCTTTCCATAGGGCACTTCATGGAACAGGAATTCCCGAGCTGGCGAATACAGAAGTGGGTAAATTAGGGGAAGTAGCAGCACCTCTTTTGGATCAATACTTTAATAACACGGATGTTGAAGAAAGAAAACTTTTACAATATAAAATTTGGGATATTGCTAAGGTTTTAGAAAAAAAAGATATAAAAGATGAGGAAAAGCGTCAAATGGCACAACAAAAAGGCATGAAGGGACAGGGGCAAGGGCAAGGGCAAGGTCAGTCGTCCGGGGGTGGTCAATCAGCAGGAGAAGGACAAGGAGAAGGTGCGGCAGTACCAAGTATTCCCGGCGGTAAAAATCAAGGTCAGTCTGGGCAAAGTGAAGGCAAAAAAGGCGGAATGCAAGGATTTATGGACAGAATTAAACAGGCTCTCACCGGAGAAAAAAAACCGCAACAAAACCAGAATGTTAATAAACAGGAAAGGACTGATTTATCACAATTTACTGATGAACAATTAAAGGAACTGCAAGAAGCAATAGATCAACTTCCCTCTGCAGAAAGAGAAGCTTTAGAGAAAAAGTCAAGAGAAATTATCGATGAGGCACAAAAAGAAGCCTTAGAGGAGGATTTAAATAAAACTGCTAAATTGGAGAAGAATAATGATACAGGAGAATATGAAAGACAGCCTCAATTGGCAGATGAAAATCAACAAAATAACGCTGCCGGTGAGTATCAGAAAATTGTGAATGAGGTGGAGGCAGAGGAGAGAGCTGAAGCTGAAGCGACAGAAAGTACATACCGTCAACAGGAAGACTTGCGTAAACAAACAGAAAGTTTAAGGCGTGAAAAATTAGATATGGAACAGGCTGGTTTTGATCCGGAACATGAGCGGGAAAAGTATTTAATTTATAAAACTTTAGAAGATAGTATGTATTCCAATATCAGGAATTTCAGACAGGCAATTGAAAAAGTAATCCCCAGAAAAGGTGAAGGCAGATATGAAGGCGAATTTTTTAGCGGTCCGAAATTTGATAGACGGGAGATCGTCCGCCGGGCACCCATGAATGATGAAAGATTTCATTTAAGGCAGATAGAAAGGCCAACAGGAGCACCAAGATTATTTATTGGTCTGGTAGCAGATAAAAGTTATTCGATGAAAAGCAAACAAGCGCAGGCCCGTAAGACCATGATCTTTTTTTCTGAAGTTTGTAAGGATATGGGGATACCATTTATGGGTGTTGCCTTTGGTGAAGACGCGGTTGTAATTAAAGATTTTCAGCAGGATTTTGATAACCCTTCTGAGCGGGTTAAGCCTGCAATTATTGATTATACAGAGGCTGTAGATAACAGCACTGACATTCATGCAGGAATTGAGTTGGTTATTGAAGGAATGAATGAGGGAAGAAGGAGATACACAGATTCGCACGGATTAATTGTGGTAATCACAGACGGAGGAGCTAATCAAGGTTTGACAGGGGATGATTTGCGGGACTATGTTGAAGAAAACAGAGGCAGACTTACCTTTAAAGCTTTTGGATTATCCGGAAATGCGAATGAAAGACAACAGATACAAAATTATTTAAACTTATATTTTGGTGAAAGCAATTGTGCTTATCCGGAAAAATTTGAGGATTTGCCTGATGAAGCCTTTAGATTACTCAGAACCTGCTTAATTCAATTTAAACGATACCTTCAGTAAATATTTGAAATTTGATTATGAAAAGCGTAAAATACCCTATAATATGAAAGAAGAAGAAAAAATATTGGTTCAAAGAAGTCTTTTGGCTCAAACAGTAGAGACTCAGCTTTTGCCTGAAGAAAGATTCAAGGAACGATTAGTAGGAGAAGTACAGGATATAAAAAAGATCGATGAAGTAGTCGGGATTTTGTCTAAAATCGAAAATCATTATGAAGCTTTAATGTTTGATGGTCTGGGTAATCTCTCAAGAGTTCATCTAGACCCTACAACCTATGATATAGCTGATGCGAATAGTAGAACTTACATAGCAGTTGATAAAACTAATGATTATTCAGACGATTTTAGTTACTTGCTTAGAAAAATAGGTTTTTCCAAAAAAGCAGCGCAGGAAACAATTCAGACTACTTGGCGTAAAATCGCTAAAAATCAGTTAGGAACACGCTATGGAGCAGAATATGGCTTTATGATGGATAAGACAGATGTTAGAAAAAACGCTGAATTTTTTATTCCTGTCGGAAAATGGGAAATGAAGATTCGAAAGGTTCCTGAAAAAAATACGACTGGCTTTATTTTTCAAACCGAAGAAAACTATTTTTTTATTAATCCTACACAACCTGCGACTAAAAAGACAGTTACTAATGAAGTGTTTAGTCAACTTATTGATCCGTCAGCAAAACTTATAGGAGAGTTAACACTTAAAGAGGAAGCGCATTTTTTCAAAATAAATGGTTCAGATGGAAAGGAGCTGGCTAGCTTTAGTGGTTCTAAGCCAACTTTAGACCCAAATGATCAAAGTAAGCTCTATTTTATTAATACTGGAGGAATATATAGCCTGGATTTGAATGGGGTAGCGGATAGAAGTGCTCGGCCTTTGCTTGAAGCTCAAATAAGAGTTGAGAATCCCGAAGAAATAGAGATTGATCCGAATGTTAATTTTTTCATTGTCAGATCTGGCCAAAAACTATCAATCATTGATAAAGAATCTGGAGAGGTAGTTAAGGAATTCAATAATGTTTTAGGGCCAATTTTGGTCGATAAACAAGGAGATATTTTATATGTTGATACTGAAAATAAATTAAGAGAAATACAAACAAATTTTCAGGCTATTCCTACAGGTGGTAGCGAGTTAGCTCATGAAAAAAGAGAAGAACAACTTCGTGAAATGCAGGAAAGGTTTGCATCTTTGGAACTTAAAAGAGTTCAAAAACAAAAAGGTAATGGAATTTCTGAAGAGGATGTTGCGAATACCTTACGTGAAGCAATCGCCAGACAAGTCGATGAACCCTTAGTTCAAACAACCGACCCGGAAGCAATTGAAGAGATTATGGATAGGCTTCAGGGTCTTAAAGCAGATCCTGCAAACCAGGCATATGGTGAAGTAGTAGATGAATTTATTAGTAAGGCCAGAGAAAAGTTGAGTGGGATTAGGACAGCTGAATTTGATAATCAACTTGCCGAATATGAAAAATCAATAACGGAGGTAAAAAGTATGGGGGATACGATCGGTTTGGACGAAGAATTTGCCAGACTTTTGGAGCTTCGTCAAAAAACAGATGTTACTGATCCTGCAACCCGCAGAAATATAGAACAGAGGTTAAGATCGATACAAGCTAAAAAGGAAATGGTTGTTGGACAATACCAACAAGAATTATCTGATGCAATCCAAGGTGCCTTTCCTAATATAGAACAGCTTATTAAAGAAACTGGTTCTTCTCAGGAGTTGGCAATGTTTGGAACTACAATTGAAGCACAACAATTTGAGATGATGTTGGCAAATGTCCGGGACCCACAGGTAAGAAAAGAGCTTAGGGACAAGCTAAATATTATCAAATCTGAACAAAGATCTCAGCTTGAATCCAGAGGCAGGCAGCTGGAAGAGGAACAACGTTTAAGATGGGCTCAGTTAGTAGAAGAGGCCAAAGAAGATTTGGCTTCATTAAGGGAGCAAATTACAGAGCTTTCAGATACAAGAGAATTAGATAGGTTTGACAGAAATCCTTTGGTTACTGCCTGGAGAGCCAAGATTTTTGCCTTACCACCTGAACTTCGTGAAATCGAAGAGAAAAAATTGGAAGTAGTGATGGGTGCACGCAAAAAGGATATTGAACACAGAAAAGAGTTGGGTGTTGTTGGAGATACAGGAGAATTAAAGTTTGGTCAAGTTAGCTTTCCGGTTTATAAAGAGCCGCCCCGTTTATGGAGGCCTGTTTTACTTCCGATTGCCGGAGCCATGCATGCTGATTTAGCATTTCAGGATGAACAAGGTAGACTTTGGCATCCAAGTCCAGATCATAGGACGCCGGTTATACCTGATTTAAACTTTGAAGATACTGCTCGTATGATCGAAAGACACAGAAAAGAGGCAGAAGATCATTTCAAAGGCTTAAAAAGGGAAGTTCCTGAATATAATGACAGATGGAAAATATCTGAATATCAAAATAAAAAACTGGAAGAGTTAGCAGAGAGCCTGAATATCCAAATGGATAATCATATGGGGATTACTATTTTAGAAGGAGAAGCAGGAACAGGGAAAAATGTATTAATAGATGTATTGGCTAATCTTTCCAATAGGGAAGTTGTGACGATTGCTTGTAATGAAAATACAGCAAAAGAAGATTTAACCTATGAATTTTATTATGATCCTGATAAAGGAACTTATAAATTACCTTCACGTTTAATAGAAGCATTACAAAAGCCGGGGGCAATTATTCTGTTTGATGAAATTAATACAGTCAAACCGGGAATTGTAAAAATGTTAAATCCGTTATTTGATTATAGAAGGAAGTTGGTTGTTAATGAAGGTGGAGTGCAGCATGAAGTTATTGCTGATCCGACAGTTATTTTAGCAGGTACTATGAATCCTCAGGACTATGCAGGTGTAGATAAATTAGCTGAAACAATTCTTTCCAGAGGAGATATTATAGAGGTTGCTTATCCTCCATTTGAAGAACCAAGAAATGGAAGAACTTATTATAGAAGTGATGAGGCTGAAATGTTGTTTTCATATGTTCATGTTTTAGAAAGTTTACAACAAAAGGAATTTAAACAAGCCTGGGATTATATTATAAACAGAGATACCACCAATGGAGGAGATATGCTCCTTAAAGCCAACGCAAATTTAGAAAAAGATGTCAGAAGGTTATATGATGCAATCAGGGTAGCTAATGACCTTCGAAGGATGTATCAGGCATATCAAGTTGGTGAATCTAATGAACCCATGGATTTTACAACCTCTCTTCGGGAAATGGTCAATATTGCACTTCGTATGAATCATGCTGCAAATGTAAAAGATGTCTGCAAAAGAGTTATTCTGCCCAAAATAGGGGATAGAAGACAAAGGATTTTAGTGGATCACACTATTGATAGTATTCTACGTTAAAATTTCAGGTATTACTTAAACATCGAACGGAATAATTTCTGGGGTAACCTGAATAGATTGGGATTTTGTTTTTCGCGGGTTGTTGGATCAGGATAAACTGATTTAAAAGCCTGAAAAACATTCACAGCTGTTGCCAGTAAATCTCCTTTTAAGCAAAGTTCACCACAGAGGCTCTGGCACGGGGGCTAACCTCTAACCTATCATAATAATCTAAATCAACTTTACTCATTTTTTAAAGAGCAGTCTTCTAGATTGGTATTGTAGGGCTCTAATAATAAATCGTCAAGAATCAAAATAGGGTGTTGACAAAACACTAACCTTTGTGTAATAGTTACACTATAGTTAGTGTGTGGAGGACACTTACAACATGAAAGAAAATGAGTCAGATTTAATAACACAAAAAATTATCAATGCCAAACATCCTGAAGATGTCTTTGGTGGATTAGGCGAAGCAGCCGACCCTCTGAAAACTGTACTTTCCACATACAGACAATTAAGCAAGCTCACTCATCCGGATTTAAATGGTGGAGTAGAGGCTCAAGATGCCTTTATTAATCTGACCAGGCTTTGGGAAAGAGCTCAGGAAAAAATAAAATTGGGAACTTATGGTCAAATTCCACCGGATGTTTTGCTAACCATCAGAACCAGAGTCAGGGAATATGAAATTTTTGATTCCTTCTCACAAACAGATTTTTGCAATGTTCATGGGGCTACCTATAAAGAAGGTGGCACTAATATTCCAGCCATATTTAAAGTTGCAAAAAGTCCTCTTGATAACGAATTTGTAGAAAATGAGGCTAAAATGCTTCGCAAATTGGCTGAAGTAGATAATTTTGATAATTTCCGTCCGTATTTTCCCGGTTTAATTGATTCTTTTATTTTTGAGGACAGCAACCATATCCGCAAAAACATTAATGCTTTTTCTAAAAGGCCGGATGAGCTTTTTTCTTTTGTTGATGTAAAAAACGCTTATCCGAAAGGAATTGATCAAAAAGATATGGCATGGATATTCAGAAGAGTATTAGTAGGGTTGGGATTTGCACATCAAAATAATTTAATTCATGGGGCTGCCCTGCCGCAAAATCTTTTTGTCCAACCGGAAAAACACGGACTGGTTATAAATGAATGGTCATATTCTGTAATTGAAAAAGATCCAACAGGCGGACGGTTACAGGCGCTATCCGGTGACTGGGAGAGTTGGTATCCGCCTGAAGTATTCAAAAAAGAACCGGTGAGTCCCGGATTGGATATTTATCTGGGAGCTAAAAATATGATTTACCTTTTGGGAGGTAACCCTCAATTAGGGGAATTGCCAAGTGATATTCATCCCAAAATAAAGGCTTTTTTCAGAGGTTGTTTGTTGCCCGCGAAACAAAGACCAAAAGATGCCTGGGGATTACTCGAAGAATTTGATTCTATGATTGTAGATTTATGGGGTCCTAAGAAATTTCATGTATTTAGTATGCCAAAAAATGCGAAAGGAGGTGATAAAAATGGGAGGTGGTGAATGGACAACAGACGTTTTTTCTGAACGTGAGAAGGCCAGAGTAGCCAGTGGAAAAAAGGTTTTTGACTATGATGATTACACTAAGCGGTATTCCCGCGATAAGTGGAAAGCTCATCCGAATCTTGATCCAAAAGGTATCAGGTTCCGTGAAAGTCGGGATAGTGCAGAACATGCATATTCTTTAGCCATTGCAACACTGTTTGATGTGACGGGTTCTATGAGAACTCTGCCCCAAATTTTCCAGAAAAAGTTGGGGGAATTAAACGGGTTGGTAGTACGGAAAGGTTGGGCTGAGCATCCACAGTTTTTGTTCGGTGCCATTGGGGACGCAACCTGCGACAGTGTTCCGCTTCAGATTGGTCAGTTTGAATCTGATAACAGGATGGATGAGAATTTGGAAAAAATTCTTTTGGAAGGTGGCGGAGGTGCTCAAAAAACAGAAAGCTATGAGTTGGCTACCTACTTTATGGCCAGACATACGGACATTGATTGCTGGAATATACGAAGACACAAAGGTTATTTGTTTATTATCGGCGATGAAATGGTTTATCCGAATGTTAAAGCCAGAGAGGTTGCTGACGTGATCGGTGACACACTTCAGGAAAATATCTCAACTGTTGAGATATTTGAAGAAGTGAAAAAACGATACGAGACCTTTTACATTCTGCCTACTGCAGCTAGCAATGGGAGAGACCCGGAAGTTTTAGCTTCCTGGAGAAAGCTTTTAGGACAAAATGTCCTGCAGCTTGAAGATCCTGAGGCTGTTTGCGAGACAATTGCTCTACAAATCGGTTTATCCGAAGGGACAACTGATCTTGACGCAGGTTCGAAAAACCTGGCAGAGTTTGGAGTCAGTAAGAGTACAATCTTGGCTGTCAGGAACGCAGTAGTGCCAGTGCATGGCAGGTTAGTTAAAGGTGATAGTGGGACCAATTTAGGTCCGATAGATACAGATAAGCCTAAATATAGGCTTCTGTAGCAAGGCGGGAGAGCCCCAAACATAAGGGCTCTCCCCCGAAAGTAATTATATTTAAAAATATGAAAGAAATGCAAAAAGTAATACAAATAGCAGATTTAGGTTTCGGCGACGCCGGAAAAGGCAGCCTTACTGATTTTTTGTGCAGGGAATTTAATGCACATACTGTGATCCGTTATAACGGAGGTGCTCAGGCCGGGCATAATGTAATCAGTCCTGAAGGACATCAGCATATTTTTTCCCAATTTGGCAGTGGAACTTTAGGTGGCACAAAGACTCATCTTTCCAGATTTATGCTGGTTGATCCTTTGAGCATGCTAAAAGAAGAACGGGGTTTAAAGGAAATGGGAATTAATGATGCTTTCCAAAAAACTACTATAGAAGGGGAATGTCCTGTGATCACTCCTTTTCATCAGACATCAAACAGATTGCTGACTTTAAATACAACAAGCAGTACAGGCAGAGGGGTCAGTGAAGCTATGGCAGATTATTTAAAGTTTGGCAGAGAAACTTTGATGATGGAAGATTTACTTGACGCAAAAACGGCAAAAAAGAAATTACGATTTCTTCGTGATGTTCAACTGAAAAAGATAAAGAATTTAAGAGGAAGCTTTCCTGAATCAGATTTAGTAAAAAGAGAGTTGAAGATTTTAGACAGTCCTGAGGCTATAAACTACACTTTGGATTTATATAAAGAATTTATTTCTGTTGCTAAAATTGTGGACAGACATTATTTAAAAAAGATATTAGATCAGAAAGGAACTGCTATTTTTGAAGGAGCACAAGGTGTGCTTCTAGATCAAGAATATGGATTTTACCCATATATTACCCACGGGGATACTACATTTGGAAATGCTGATGAGCTTATTTGGTGTAGTAGATATCAGGGGGAAGTATACAAATTGGGAGTAATCAGGGCATATGCTACGCGTCACGGAGCAGGCCCTTTTCCCACAGAAGATAAAACATTATCTAAGCTCTTGCCTGATACCAGTAATTTAACTAATCCCTGGCAGGGTAATTTTAGAGTAGGGTTTTTTGATTTAGTTACCCTCAGGTATGCTGTTGAAGTTTTGGGGTCTGTTGATGGGATTGCCTTAACTCATTTGGACAAATTAAAGAGCATGCCGGAATGGAAAATATGTAATTCTTATACCTCTGAGACAGGGGAAATATTACAAAAAATTGAAGTTATGCACCCAACAGATAATATTTATCAGCAAAAATTGGGGGAAATGTTACAAAAATGCACACCAAATTATATTTTGCCTCCATCTGAATATGTTCAATTTATTCAGGATCAAATTAAAGTACCTATAGTTATAACATCAAGTGGGCCTAAAGCGGGGGATAAAACAATAAATATAATATGAAAGAACTTTTATTTATTCCAAATATTTTAAGAACAACTGATTTGGAGGATATATCTGTGGATAAAGAATTAATTGATGATGTTTTGGGAATTATGACACCACCTGAGATTTTATTGGGAAGAGAATTTAAAAAACCGGGAATTATTGATCCCAAAATTTATCCAAAGTTTAACTCACTTTTAAAAGACAGAGATAAAATACGTCATTTGGAACTTTTGCCTATAAAGACAGAAGATGAATATAATAGGTATCACGCACAAAAAAAAGAAGATTTGGAAAGACAGGTAAAAGATTTTTTGGGACCTTCTGATATGGCTGCAGCTCCAAATTTATTTCCATATTGGTTACCAGATGACTTAAATCAATCTTTAATCTGGTTGGCAAGTCCGGCAACAGAAAGGATTATTGCGGCTGAATTTATAGCCAAAGTGATGACTGTTTTAAGACTAACTCCTGATAAGGTAATTTTATTTGAAAGACCGATTAATATTGATACAAAATTGGTAAGAGGAACATTCAAACAAGTAAGGCACATTCATTTTTGGTTTCCTACCTCCTGACAAAAAGTACTGCGTTGGGGATATTTCTGCCTGGGCCTATTTTATAACCCCCATACCACAAAGCAGATGACCCGCCTTCATCCATATTTAAAGCATTTTCAAAACCCATTGCTCGCATAACTTTGGCAGATTCACCCATAGAAGCACTGTAAACATAACCCATATAAACCATATTTCCTTTGTTAGCAATAAAACTTCTTGGTCCTTTACCGCCAAATTTGGGTTCATTTGGGCTTTCGGTAAAAACAATATTATTACCGGAAACAAGCAAAGGATAATTGGCAATTACTCCGTCAACCCCAGTATCTCTGCCCCAGCTTAAAGTTTGACCCAGAAATCTGGCAGAACCTGCAGAAAAAACAGCTAAGGGAAGGGTGGAATAAACGTTATTGTCAGAATTAAAATAATGTTTGTTTTTGTTCATCACTAAAGTATCAAAAGAATTGGTTTTGCCTGCACAGCTTGGATATTCTGCAGGACAAAAGAAGGAACCGTTAATTCCGGCAAAAGCTCCTGAGCGTGAAACATAAGTGGCTAAAGGTAATGTCGGGCAATTGTTTCTACAATCAGAATCAGAGGCAGTATCAACAATAACTCTTGTTGAATTAAGGTCAGCTGCAACAATATCAACTGTATAATTTTGACCATCTACTGAAACCACCTGACGGGAAAATCCTGATCCTGGTGGATTATTGCTTTGTGGGGCATTTGCAGCAGGAGGAGCAGCACTGGCAACTATTTTTGGTGTAACTTTTTCGATTTCTGTATTTAAATCTGCCAGTTTTGCAGAGGCAGAACTATACTTTTTGTCTGCTAAAAGTCTGACAACATCGGCATATTTAGGATCTAATTTGGAGGTATCCAGCTTTTGAGCTTTTAAATCAGTAATTTTCTCATATGCAGAGATTGAGTTTTTATAACCTGAATTAATATTTTTAATTTCATCGTTTAAGTTTTGATTAATTTTAACCTGATCAACATTTTTTAGATCAGCTAACTCTTTGTTTGTTTCACTAAGCTTTTTTTGCAGGCTTAAATCCATAGCAGTCAGGTCACTAATACTTTTATAATAAAAAGCTGCGAGTCCTATGGCAGATAAGGTAATCAAAAGTAAGATTACAGTTACAACTTTTCTGTTAAAAGTGCGGTAAAATTTATTAAAATAGGAAATTATCACTATATTTACTGTAAGTGGGAATAGAAAAGTTGTCAAATGCAAAAAAGATGCCCTGTTAGCTACACTTTAAAGCGGTTTTGCACTGTGTTTTTGCCTCACCCTGCAGAGTATCACAGGCTGCACACTGAGCAGAGTTTCCACCATCAGCACCAGTAGGAGCAATGAGTTTACTAAGGTCTGTAAAATTAATTCCTGTAGGAAGGTTGAAAACTGAAGAATCGACAGTCCAGTCTTTGCAGTTGTAATCAGCTTGTTTGTTCAAATCAATTTGGTTTTGTTGTGTGTTTGTTTGTTCTGCAGTTGCTTTATCAACAGACATTTTGTAGCCCATTGTTTGACCATCTATCCACATATATGAAGTTTGACCATCAACTATAATATGGGTTTTCATTACACTTTTTTCCGATGTAGCCTCAAAATCACCCCTCATTTTGTTATTAGCAAAGAAAATGCTTGTTTTGCTATTGCTGCCATCTGTAAAAGTACAACTTTGGGTTTTGCCTAAAGCAAGCAAGTCTTTTAATGATTTTGGTTGAACAGTTGGTTTTGGTGTTTCCTGTTCTTGTTCTGTTGGTATTGTTTGTGTGCTTTGGGATTGAGGAGTAACGTTTTTACCCTTAGACAGAAGCATGAATGCTGCCAATCCTCCAAGCAAAACTATGACACCAATAATTAATGGAAGTTTCTTATTCATAAAACATAGCTAGCATAACATAAGTTTTTTACTTTTCAAGTCCTATTTTTTGTAACATTAATTGTGCTGGATTAAATTCCCTAAAAAAGTACTAGTTATAGAATTTTAGCCTCAAATAAGATATAATTCCGCAAATGGAAAAAATAGCTCTTAATTCAAAACAAATAGGATATGTGCTCTCTGATGAGGGCCTGGTTTTAAAGACCCCCTTTACCATGGAGAAGGAGGGGTTGGGAAAATACTGGCGAGAAGCAAGGACGATTTGTCCTTATTCTGATAGCCATATTATTTTCACTAAAGATGGTCCCCGTTATGACCGGGTTCAAATATTGCATAATAGGACACCGATGCAAATATCGTGGGAGGCTGCTATGGATAGAGATAATAGGGCTTGGGAGATACTGTCTGAAATCCGGGGTGAGGCTAAAAAGAATCCCATTAAAACATACCAGTTGGCTGCAGAACTTGCCCACGCTGAAGTTGAAGGTAAAGGCTGGAAGGGGTTAGTAGAAGCACATCGTTATTATATGTTTGAAGGAAATACACATGGTGCAAAAGATTTTCACCGAATAATGAGGCGTGTATACGCAGTAAATATTTTTAGGGATGCTCCAAGAAGTGAAGCTTTTAAAATTATTAATCCTCTTCAGCCTATGTTAGATGAACGTTAGTTGAGAAAAATATTGCAAACCAAAAAAGATAATTCTAGTATTTAACAAGATTAAGAGTGCTGGATTAAATTCCCCAAAATCCTTTTTATTTCACACTTTTTAGAAAAAGTGTGGTAAAAATCCTTTGACGGGAAGGTGTACGCATTGTCCACCTGAGAGGTGGATAGAAATAGAAATTAAAGTAAATAAATATCTAACCTCGGGGGTTAGATATTGGATTGATTAAATTAAAAAAGGAATGCGCTGGATTAAATTCCCCAAAAATCCTATAATTTCCTCATGTCTTTTAAAGTAGCTTTATTATTACCTGGTTATTTAGATTCACCTGATTATCTCCATATGAAGATTTTTGCAAAATGGCTTGAAGAGCTGGGGTATACAGCAGAAAGAATAGATCCTTGTTCCCTTTGGAAGACAGGAGATGTTAAAAATTACACAATAACAAATTATATTAAACAAGTTTCAGATTTGGTTGAATCTTATGCAATTAAAAAGCCCGAGGAAATTGTATTAATTGGTCATAGCTTAGGTGCATATGTTGCAATAATTGTAGGAAATAGAAATAAAGAAGTAAATAAGATAGTGGCACTTTGTCCTGCAGCTGATAGGGTAGGTGTTGCTTTAAATTGGCAGGGTAAGAAATTGAGACATTCAGAGAGAGACTTGCCAGAAAGCCCTGAAAAACTGAGATCTTTTGACATCCCAGATACTTTTGCCATTGATGGAATGCAATATTCGGCGGTAGAAGAAGTAAAAGATATTCACAAACCACTTATGATTTTTATAGCGCTTGATGATAAAGATGTTCCACCCAGTGAAACTGAAAGGGTAGTGGCTAATGCAAATAATCCTTATGTAATTAGACAGCCTCAAATGGGGCATAATTTCCGGAAATCAGAAAAAGAAACTAATATTGTGATGAAAGAAATTGAAAAGTTTTTAACAAAACTGGATTAAGTCTTCCAAAAAATTAAGCTTGTTTTGGAGATGTATTGATATTTAATTTAACTTCTAATGGAAGATCGGCAACCTTTTGGAATTTTTCTTCATGTTTTAGCTCGACAATAAAATGATAGTCACCGCTCTTATTTACTGGAAGGCCTTGAATCTGGTTAATACTTCTCATCCTTTTTTTATTAGCTAGGAAAGTTAGGTTTTGATCAACTAGGATCTTTTCTTTCTCTTCCGGATTTACCAACGTGATGCGAATACTATATTGAGTATCTTTAGAATCCGCTGTATCTTTGGAAAGCAACGTAACTACTTGATATTGGACAGGAACATTATAACTAGAATCTGTTGTAGGTTTAACATTGGAGGCTGATTTAATATCAACTTCTAAGGCCTCAAATACATCAAATAAGCTAATATTATTAGATAATTGATCCACACTTGATTTTTGACATAATACTGACCAAATATGCTTAATCATTTATGCTGATATTGTATAAAACCTTGTGCTAACCGAGTTCATCGGTGCGCTATTTTTTAATAGTACAGGAGAAATTTTGAAATTGCTTTTAGATTCAGAAGATTCTTGTTTATCATATAGGCTAACATTTAATACCTCTATTCCAATAACTTCACCTTCTTTATCAAACTCCATGTTAATTCCAGGTGCAATTTCTTCATAGGAGTCTTCAGCACCTTCTTTAAAAACTATCATTAAGCTATCTGTTTCTGGATCGTAAAATTTTTTCATTGTTTAACCCACCTTCCTTTTGCAATCCTATTTTTAATAGTGATCTCTTTTTCAGGATGAATTGTTTTTATTTTAACATTTAAACCATCAAATGTGTAGGCTATACAAATTTTTCTCTTTTTTCCGTTGTAAAGTAATTTTTTTATAGAGATAAAACTTTGTTGGTCTTCATCATAATAACATTGGTCCGGATTGTTATATATGATTTTAGGGTAATCATAAGGAAATTTTCTAATTTTGAGTCTTATTTCTAGGTGATCTGTGTATATGATTGCCATTTTCTATATTATAGATGTTATGAATAAAAAACAAAAACTACTTAAAACCCATTTTTCTCTGATATAATTCCTTCATGAGTTTGAAAGTTGGAACCGATGCTATACAGTCCCAACCTTAGAATTCAAGTTTAACTTCAAGCTTCCAGAGCCAAGAAAAGAACGCATAATAGCCATGAGAGACGAGTTCGGAAGAATTATCAGATCAGTTCCACCACAAATGATACTTGAGGCAGCTTCTAAGCCTTCCTATGGCCTTCTACACAGCTAGAACATAAATCTACCATAAAGGTATTAGGCAGTTGGATTAGACTTTTCTTCGTCAGGAACTTCGCCTATTTGCGCCACATGACCAGAAATATCTAGTGTTAGTATCGATTTATTCACTTCCTTCTTGTTTTTAGGATACTTTTTGAGAAATTCTTGGTTTTCACTAACAAGGTAAACCGTATAGTAGGTTCCGCCATTCTTGCTCTTTAATTCCCTTGCGTGAAGTAAACCTTCTTCACGAAGCTTTCTTACAAGAGGAGTGGGAACATTGTAGTCTGATTTTAGTTGTGAGTTTGAAATCCACTCAACATCGTTATCAAAAAGGTGCTTTTTAAGCGGTGGAATAACGCCTTCCTTGATATTACGCCAACAGTCAGCACAGCGAATCCCATCTAAATTCCACCACATTTCATCTCCATAGTGGCCTCCGTAACAAATACTACAGTTATAATGATCTTCTTTATCTAAAGGAAAGCCTTCTGGCTCTTTTTCAAGTCTTCGCTTTCGAGCAGCCTCAATCCCTTCCTGCTCGCCCCTCATTTCTGCAAACCTAACCCAGTTGCTGATACTATATTTCATTCTCTTTTCTGGATCTATTGGTTTTTGTGGTTCTTTCTGCTTTTCATAAAGCTTCATCAAGTCTTCCTCTCGTTCGTATCCTTTCAATCTGCCAGATAAAAAACCGAGTCGGTAACTTATACCATCAACGAGTCGCCAGTTAGTCTTTTCTAAAGTGCTTTTTATTAGCTTTTCAAGCAAACTGGTGCTTATATTTTCTCTTCGTGTGGTATCGGCATCCTGTAATGTAAATGGAGCAAAAATGAACTGATTTATTTCAGGAGGAGCAAAGGACAGTTTCATGTAGTTTTCCTTTTCAAATACCCCTGTAAGGAGCTTTTCAAGTTCAACAATGGTTAGTTTTTTCAATGTGCTTACTTGCTGATAGGCACTGTTATCATACTTTTGCCTTGCTTCATTGCGTATTTGATTGGCAAATTCCATTGCTTCAAGCTCAAATAAAAACTTTTCTCCTTGTTCGTTCGTTAAACAAAACGCAGTGCGATATTTTTCCAACAACTCTATTTCTGCCTGTTCTTTTTGTAGGTATTCCCGATGACTCTTTTCGAAGTCATCTGCCTCAGTTTCGGTATACCCACAATGTTTGCACCTGCGGGTCCAGGTGATAACTTGACCTTTCTTGGCATGTTTTACATCAATCTCTTTATCGCATTTAGGACAAAGATCGGGTTTTGACACCCTTATCTCACCATTCTCATAAACCCATTCTTGCTTTTTACATTTTGGACAGCGAACAAGAAACATCAC